>Ga0209536_100000021_pt1 | contig 228406 bp, 191 predicted proteins | sample DeeMarSeWOR28_12_FD_187461 | JGI IMG/M metagenome (GOLD analysis project Ga0209536, IMG submission 187461) | Marine sediment microbial communities from White Oak River estuary, North Carolina - WOR-2-8_12 (SPAdes) (version 2) | ecosystem: Environmental > Aquatic > Marine > Intertidal zone >... | reverse complement strand
GAAGGTGCTGCGAACGAACGGATCGTCGTCGATGATCAGGGTTTTCAGGTGAACGTTTTCGTCATGTTTTCTCATTTGCCACCTCTCTTTGCCTTCGATCCACCAGACGGTGTGTTGCAATATAAGTATCGCAAAAGTAATGCCAATACGACTATTTTATTACATAAATAATAATTACAGTTAGTTATATCGTTATTGGCAAATCGCGCCAATGGCAGCAAACCGATTTGTTGGGGTAAAACCCCCATGCGAATGGGGGAAATGCCACAATTCCCGGTTGTGGTGTTTGGTTGCGCCAGAGCTCCAGCGGCCAGCTGTCCATCCAGACGGATTTCGTCACGCCAGCTTACAATTTTTGTCCATTGCACCTCGATCGCGGCGATGGTCCCCTTGCAGCGCCTGGACCGGCAGGAAGGACGTAACAAGCTGTAATTATGATATCTACGGTTTTGTGCTTCTGCACAATTCCTGCCCGTGGGCACTGAACGTGCACGATTGTTGCATTATCCTTGAAGCACCAATATCCAGATCCCGCCTGCTGACGGCGGGAAATGATTATATGGGACCGTATGCCCGCCTGACTGCGCGAGCGATGCATTGGTTGGATTTGAATCCTGAACAAGCGGTAAACCATGCTCGGCAGCCGGCGGGGATTGCAGGCCTGGGGAAGACGCACATCTTCCGTCAGTGGTTCGGACGCGCAAAGCACTGTAACCGAACGGTCGCAACGGGATGGATTGCATCGGGCTGCGGTTCGGGAAACCAGGTCGCCGGTTCCATATTCAGGGGCTGTACGGATGGGTATCCGGACAGCCCCTTTTTATTGCTTTGCCTGCAGCTGGGCGGCGGATGGGTTGTCAAGCGGGCGGGGCTGGGCGATGCGCATCACGGTAGGGCCCGCTTCAGGGAAAGTGGCGCGTTATTGGGGGATCAGTTGGTCCCAGTCGGGCTTCGACGTTTTATAGGGCTCTTTCTTTTTCGATTCGGCGTTGGCTTTTCCCCGGTAACACGCTCTTTCCGCTTCGATCAGATTCCAGATGGTCATCTTTACGGTGTTTCCGATCGATTCCTCTGCGTTTCGGGTGTTGTGTTGCAGCACCAGGCTGATGCGATTGCCCTGCGGGTCGGTAAAGGACCACTTCCATGCCAGCACTATGTGAAACGGATCCCCCTGCCACTGGGTCGGATCCCCAAATTTTTGTTTGAAGCGTTTAAGGAGCTCTTCGTAGAATTTCTTCGATGAATCGGCATATTTGAGCCGCACCCGCATGATTTTCTCCGGCTGAGCGCAGGTTCCCACCCAGAGCAAGCCGTTTTTGAATCCTTGCGGGGCGATAATTTCGATTTCGTGGATGAACTTGCTGTGTCTGAGCGGATACCGCGTATCGGAGCTTACCTGGCCTTCATATTCATCCAGCTGTCTTCCCAGGAAAAATCCGGCGATTCCCTCAGGTGTCTTGGGAGACCCTGTCGCCGGGAGCAAAAGAACCAGCATCAGGGATAAAAGGGTAAGGGGTAGCTTCATCGGAACCTCACCTGTTCTGTCTGTAGGGTTACGGATGGAAATAGCCTGCGATTCACTCCGTATATACCACCAAGTCATAATGCAATGCGACGTGTTTGTAAACGATGCAGTGTCGTAATCTTTCCATCGAAACGCAAAAAGGGACCTGCTGGCCGCCAGCGGCCTATGAATACGGCTTTCGCTTGAAATTTTTCATCCGAGGGCTTATGGTGTGTTACACAAAGCGATGTGTCCATAAATTCAAAGGCTTCGGATGAAGACAGCTTCCTGCATCTCGAGAAGAAGTGCGCGGCTGGCGGTTTATTTGGCTGCCGGCATATGTTGGGGTGTGGCTGCTTTTTCCTGCAGCAGCGGAAGCGGAAGTGGCGGTAGCCGAACAGAAGACCTGCCGCCGGTGGTTTTCCTCGCCAGTAAAGAAGATCCCAACATCGTCGAACTGTTTGTATCGCTTACCGGTGGTGCCGACATCAAGAAACTTTCCGGAGCGATGGCAGCCGGGGGTAATGTTGTCGACTTCATGGTTGCACCGGACGGCCTGCAGGTGGCCTACGTGGCCGATCAGCGGACCGACGGCAGGTTTGAGCTTTTCGTCTCTCCCGTCGACGGCAGTGCGCCCCCCGCTGTGCCGGTATCCGGGTCGATGGCCGGAACCGGCATTGCCGCAGAGATTGCGAACCCGGACCGATATTCCTTTGCCTGGTCAACGGACGGTCAACGGATCGCTTACCGTGCCACGCAATCTCTTGCCGACGCGGTCGAACTGTATACCGTCCGGTCGAATGGAGCGGATAACGTCAAACTGCATACGGACTTTGCCACCGGCCAGAACGTGGATGCCTTTGCCTGGGCGCCGGACGCTTCGCGGGTGGCCTACACGGCCAACCAATTCCCTCCACCGCCGGCAACTGCAACCATTGAGCTGTACACTTCCAGTCCCTCCGGCAGCACCGACAATATCCGGGTGTCCGGTGACCTGGTCAGCGACGGCAACGTCGACCGCTTCATCTGGGCGCCCAACAGCGGGCGGATTGCCTACCGGGCGGACCAGATCATTGACGAAATGTTCGAGCTTTTCGTCACCCGGCCGAATCAGGAATTCGACGTCCAGGTGTCACTGCCTCTGATAGAGCCGGGCGACGTGAGGATCAATTTTGCTTGGGCACCGGACAGTTCCCGGATTGCATACCGGGCCAACTTTGTTAATGAGGTTTTGTTTGTAAGTGATAAGCTGGGGCTGTATACCGGCAGACCGGACGGTACCGAAAAGACAAGGGTTTCGGGGGGGATGCAGCCGGCTGCCGCAGGTGTGCGTTCCTTTCAGTGGGCGCCCGACAGCAGTCTGCTGACCTACGTGGCCGACCAGGTCAAAGTGGACCAGTTCGACCTGTTTGTTACCACGCCGGATATTGCGACGCCGTTGCCTGCAAAGATTTCACTATTTGACGTCACCGTGATTGATGGAGAAGTTACATCCTCCAGCTGGTCGCCAAACAGCAATCGAATCGCCTTTATCGCAGATCTGAACTTCTTTGGATTTTCTGAGCTTTTTACCGCTTACCGGACCGGAACCGGTATTCCGCTGCTGATATCCAACCTGGCCGATCCGCAAGGTGACGTGGAAAGCCTGGCCTGGTCACCGGACAGCTCGCTGATCGCCTTTCGGGCCGATCAGGATGTAGATGGCGTCATCGAGCTCTACACCGCACCTCCCACCGGAACCGTCAGCTACACGATTTCAGATGTCGCCGCCACCGGCGGGCAGGTGCAGCAATACCTGTGGGAGCCCGGTGGGGAAGGGATCGGATACATCGCCGACCAGGAAACAGCCGGACGTTTCGAGCTGTACCTCTCGCTGCCGGACGGCAGGGATCAGACAAAGGTATCCGGTCCGCTGGTGGCCGGCGGGGACGTGATGCGGTTCGCGTGGGTGCCGTAGTTGTGGTGATTTAGCCTGCCGGTTTTGCTTGTGCCGCTTTGAGTTTGTTGAGTTCGTCGTCGATGAGAGCCGAGAATCCTTCCATGCTGCGATTGCGCAGCCGCCGACCGTTTACGAATACCGTCGGTGTGCCGCGAACGCCGATTTTTGACCCTTCCTTCTGATCCGCCTCCACCTTGGCGTCGACAGCCGGATCTTTCCAGTCCTTTTCGAACTTGTCGCGGTCGAGTTTTAAATCCCGAATAAACTCGTAGACCTTGACGTCACTTAGGTTTTTATAGTTGTCAAACAGTTTGTCGTGAAATTCCCAGAACTTGCCTTGCCGGTCCGCTGCAACAGAGGCCCGGGCGGCTTTTTCCGAATACCGGTGGGAGCGGATGGGGTAGTGCTTGAAGACGACTTTTACATCGTTGGGGTATTTCTCGATCACCTGATCGAGCAAAGGCCGCAGCCTTTCGCAGTACGGTCACTCGAATTCGCTGAAAACCGCAATGACCACCGGGGCATTCGCCGGCCCCATGAAAGGGGAATCGGAGGTATTGACCTGCTGCACAAAACCGAGTTGAACGATCTGCACGAGCCGGTTCTTGCGGCTGGTGAGAAATACGACATCTGATCCGGGAACAACCCGCATCTGGTCGAATTGGCTGCCCACCTCCATCTGGTCCAGTTGACGGCCGGCAGGATCGAAAACCAGGATCTGGCCCTTGTCGGTGAGCACATAGATATAATTGTGATTGTTGGCAAAAGCGACATCCAGAGGGGTGTCGTTGATCTTCAGTGTTTTCAGTATGTCCAGGTCCACCTCGGCCAGTCCCGCAGATGGAAGCCCTGCAATCAGTACAATCACCGCGATAATCGCTGCTGCTTTCCATTTCATCATCATCTCTTCCTTTCCGTTGCCAGTGTTGCTCACTAGAATGCCATTTGCCCGTCAAAATCTCAACCCCAAAATGACTTTCCCTGCAAGCCGGGGGAGCATAAAAACTTGAAACGATACGATCATTCCGTTACACTGGCATGAAATCGCAGCAGTGCAGGAGAGGAACGGGCCTGTGAGTTCAAATCCGGAGCAGAGAGATAACACGCGTTTCAAGCACGTCTCGGCCGTCACTTACGAGGATCTGGAAAAAGGGGTGTATGCCCAGTCCAAGATGTACAACTACAGCAAAGACGGGCTCTATTTCGAGTCGGACCTGAAGCTCGAGGTCGGCGAAAGAATTTTCATCGGCATCGAAAACTCTCCGTATGCCAAGCAATCCGGTACCTACGAGTGCTATCATGCAGTGATCAAACGACGCCAGGATCTGAACCGCTCCGCCTATAAATATGGATACGGCGTTTTGTACAGTGATCCAAACCTGCCGCAAGACTCGGAGGGCACGAAAACGGTTGCCCTTGAGTCCTGTCCCCCGCCGCCTGCCGGCCAGGATGAAGCGGCGCCGAAACCACAGAAACGAAAAGACAACCGCCGCCACAAGCGAATCAGCCTTTCCCGGACCGTAGATTGTTTTTCCAAAAGCCGTCCGTTCCGCGGCACGGTAAAAAACATCGCGCCAAGCGGTGCTTTTATCGAGACCGACCAGCCGTTTGCAGTCGGTGAGAAACTGGCCCTGGCCCTGCCCTTTGTAAAAAAGGGGGAAGGCGCTATGGTCAAAGCGGAGGTGGTCTGGAAAAACGAGCAGGGCATCGGGGTAAAGTTTAAAAAAACGATCCACAAATAAGCCTTCTCACCTGGCAGCACCGCCCCTTCCCGCGGCGGCCGGGCAGCATCGGCCGCTTTCCTTCCGCCGGCAGCAAACCGAACTGCCTTCCGCTTTGCTGTCAACCTTTAGCCGGCTTTGTCCTGCCGCACGGTATTGCATCTAGTCAAATCGTGTTTAGTCTTACTATCAAACCCAGAACAAGGAGAAGCCAATGAAAGATACAATAAGCATCCACAAGGATGTGCAAGATATGTGCGACTGCTACGCGACCGCCGACCCTCTCAGGGAAATGTCGGTGCTCGAAAAAGACGCGGACACAACTTCGGCCGCCGTCAAATGGTTTGCCCTGGCTGCCCTGCACGGCGTCAACAACAATGCGCAAAGTGTCAGTATTCGCCGCAAGGCCGACGGAAGGGTTACGGTGTCGGCAAAATACCGCCGAACCGAACTGCCCTCGCCCGGTTCGGCTGTGGGCAAAGGAATCTTTGAAGCCGTCAAGGCGATGACGCACATCGACGGTGATAAGGGCAAATCCGCTCTGGCATTGGGGATCAGAGACAGCAGCCTCAATTTGCGGGTCAAATTGAAAAGAAAAGGGAATGAGGAAAAGATAACGATCGATTTCCCCGAGTGACCAGAGCCGCGCAGATTGCCGACCGCCAGCGCGGCATCCCGATACCGCAGTTCATCGTTTCGGATGGCAGCGCCGACCGACGTACGTGCAGTTTCACGGCAGCTGTTTGGCTGCGGAAATTGCCTGCGGCGGACGGCCAACGCGACGCGTGCTACAGCAGCTGCCTGGCAGCGTCCAACACCGGCCCGTAATCGGGTTCCTCGCCGAGTTCCTTTACGAGTTGGGTGTAGCGAATCGTTCCCTGCTTGTCGACGACGAATATCGCCCGGGCCAGCAGGCGAGATTCCTTGATCAGCACTCCGTAGGCCATGCCGAAATCGGCATTGCGGTGATCCGACACGGTCACCACCTTGTCTACTCCGGCTGCACCGCACCAGCGCTTTTGAGCAAAAGGAAGGTCCATGCTTACGGTCAAGATGGCGATATCGGGTCCGAGTTCGGCAGCTTCGGTGTTGAATCGCCGGGTTTCCATGTCGCACACGGAAGTGTCCAGGGAGCCAACAGCGGATAGGATGCACACCTTTCCCCGGTAATCGGAGAGTTTCACCGGATGTAAATCGTTGTCCAGCAGCTCGACGTCAGGCGCCGGATCACCGGATTTGACTTCATGTCCGACTAGAGTCACCGGATTTCCTCCGACTGTAATGATTCCAGTTCTTTCAGTCATGCGAACCTCTCTTTTCTTACTTTATCCTTTCGGCGCACCAGCGCCAGAACATTCTGCCGTCGGTGACCTCAACAAAGGGTATTTTCATTGCATCGGCAACGCTTCGGTTAAGCTAAGGGCAAAATCGGTGGAGTCAATACAGCCGAAAACGAGGTGAACTCGACAACCGGCGGCTTTCGCCTCCAGGCTGTCTTCAACGGCTGAATCGCGGTGATCAGGTGTAAGGTTTCCAACCGATTCTTGACTTACAAAACACCTGTGGGTAAAAAGATAAAATTGTCAATCGATATCGATGGTTTGCACAGCAATACTCATAAAAGAGAGGTTATCCATGCACCAGTCCCGTAATGTCAAGCAGCTGGCGTTGATGTTGGCACTGCTATTGATGGCTTCGGTGGTCTGCGCACAGGAAAAAAAGGTGACGATCGGATATCAGCTGATCTTCAACCCCTGGAAGGTGGCCATGGTAGAGGGCACGGTTGAAAAAGAGACCGGCTACAAGATCAACTGGCGCAAGTTCGATTCTCCCGGCAAACTACTGCCGGCCATCGTCTCCGGAGACGTGCAGATCGGACTGCTCGGCTCTACCGGTGTGGCCACCGCCATGTCCCGTGGTATCAACGTTGAACTGGTCTGGATTGCGGAAGGAATAGCGGCCGCCGAAGCGCTGGTGGTGCGAAACGGATCCGGCGTTGTTGCGCCCCAGGATCTGAAGGGGAAAAAACTGGCGGTACCCTTCGTATCGACCACCCATTTCCACACGCTCTTCGCCCTGGAGCAATTCGGTATCGCCCCCGGTGAGCTGACCATCCTCAACCTGCCGCCAAACGGCATTGCAGCGGCCTGGCTGAGAGGGGACATCGATGCTGCTTTTGTATGGGATCCGGCACTGTCGAAAATAAAAAGGACCGGCAAAGTGCTTATCACCTCCGGGGAACTGGGAAAGTGGGGCAAGCCGACTTTTGACGGACTGGTCGCCAATCGGGATTTCACCGGCCGCCATCCGGATTTCATGGTTGGATTCATTTCGGTTCTAGCAAAGACCGATGCGGCTTACCGCGAAAATCCGGCGGCCTGGACGCCCGATTCACATCCGGTAAAGGCCATCGTTAGCCTGGTGGGGGGCAACCCTGATGATGTCCCGGGTGTTCTGGCCAGCTATGTCTTCCCTTCACTGGAGCAGCAGGCTTCCTGTGATTGGTTGGGTTGCGGGAAAGAGGGGGGGGCCGCCAGGGCCTTACAGGCGACAGCTGAATTTCTGAACGCAGAGAAGAAAATTCCCGCGGTTTTGTCGGACTACAGTCAATTTGTAAATCCCAAGTGGGTAGAACTGGCGCTGAAAAAAGACCGGTAACCGTATCCGTTCCCACCGTGTTGTGTGAGAATCATCAATACCCGCAAACGCTGTGAGGTTTATTGAGCCGGCTGGAAATCAACAACGTTACCCTGGAGTATCCGGGCAGAAGCAACGGGGATCAGGTTCAGGCCCTGGCGGACCTGAACCTTACCATCGAGGGCCACGACTTCGTCGTGGCCCTGGGGCCTTCGGGATGCGGCAAAACCACGCTGCTCAACCTTCTGGCCGGATTCATCTCGCCGACCCGGGGGGAGATTCTGCTGGACGGCAGGCAGGTTAGCGGCCCGGCGAAGGATCGCGGTGTCGTATTCCAGAAACACGCCCTGCTGCCGTGGATGAGCGTGATCGAAAATGCCGAATTCGGCCTGAGGCTTCAGGGCAAGACCCTTGCAGAGCGCCGGAAGGTTGCCGGAAGGTTTCTTTCCCTGGTCGGGCTAGACGACTTTCAGAATCATGCCATCTACCAGCTTTCGGGCGGGATGCAGCAGCGGTTGGGCATCGCGCGGGTGCTCACCAGCGATCCGGACATCCTGTTAATGGATGAGCCTTTCGGGGCGCTGGACGCACTCACCCGCGACAGCATGCAGGAACTCATTTTGAAAGTGTGGGCCAGCACCCGCAAGATGATCTTTTTTATCACCCACAGCGTGGAGGAGGCCCTTTTCCTGGCGACCCGCCTGGTGGTGATGTCCCCCCGTCCGGGTCGCATCCTGCATAGTTTCGATCTTCCATTTTCACAACAATTTCTTGAACGCAGGGATTCCCGGGCGATAAAATCCCAGCCGGATTACATCGAACTGCGGGAAAAGATATTTTCCATCGTACGCAACCAGGGATGACGTACTGCCGTCAGCGAGCAGCATGAGGCCGTCTGAAAAAACAACCTTCCTGCAGCGTTTCCGCGGAAAGCGCGCCTCTTCCTCGGCCGAGGAATTCGGGACGCCGGGTAAAGGTCGCAGCTTGTCCATCAGTGTGATAACCGCCGGTCTGATTCTGACGATTTGGTGGCTGGTGGCCGCCATGAAGCTGGTGAGCCCCATCTTCCTGCCGTCCCCGGCAGACGTCTGGCGGCAAGTGGTGGAGGTGGGCAGCAGCGGTTTCGGCGGCGCTTCCCTGTGGGAGCATGCCTGGATCAGCATCTACCGCGTTTTTACAGCTTTCCTGACTTCGTGTCTGACAGCGATCCCGGTAGGGCTGGCCATGGGAATGAGTCGAATTTTTCGGGGGATCTTCGACCCGCCCATCGAGTTTTATCGACCGATTCCCCCATTGGCTTATCTTCCGTTGATTATCATCTGGTTCGGAATCGGTGAGACCTCCAAGATTCTTCTGATCTACCTGGCCTGTTTTGCCCCGATGGCACTGAGCACGAGGGCCGGCGTTCGATCGGTGTCCATCGAACAGATTCATGCGGCCTATACGCTGGGGGCCTCCCCTTCTCAGGTAATCCGATACGTCGTCCTGCCGGCCGCTCTTCCGGAGATTCTCACCGGCATGCGGATCGGCATCGGTTTCGGCTGGACCACGCTGGTGGCCGCAGAGATGGTGGCCGCAGCGGCCGGTCTGGGGTACATGATTTTAAATGCTTCCGAGTTTCTGGTCACCGACGTGGTGGTGATGGGCATCATCGTGATCGGTCTGATCGCTTTGCTGAGCGACCTGTTGATGCGAATCATCGAACGCAGGCTGGTTCCCTGGAAGGGAAAGGCCTGATGACCCGCGCGGGATGAGCCCGCACCGATTTTGCTGTCGCAGTCAATCGGTCTGCTTGCCCGGGGATTCCCTCTGCGAACCATTTGTTCGCTTCGTCTTGCGAAGACCACATTCAACAAAACATCGAATGCCCGCCAAGCAAACCGGCAGCCGTTGCCGGGTTGTCTCCGCAAGTGCCGTTCAACTCCAACTTGGTCACTGCGTTGCGCCGATGCCGCACTGCAGGGCGGCTCGTTTCCGGTAAAAAAGTGCTTACTGTTGATAAAAATAGGCGGCAACGAATGCCGGCGAGCCCCGGGCAGGGCAGTTTTGTAAGGGTTGAAGGGCGAGTGCGACCAAACCGATAATGACAGTGTATGCGAACAGGAGGTGAAAGGATGATTTCAATCAAACCAATTCGCCGGATAGCGTTGATGTTGCTGGCCGTGGTGATCCTGATCCTTCCCGCCGCATCCTGGGCCAAGGATCCCGTCAACACCAATTGGCATGGGGTGGCGGTAAAAGGATATGATCCGGTTGCCTATTTTACGCTGGGGGAGCCGGTGAAAGGGAAAAAGGAGTTCGAAATCAACTGGAAGGGTGCGACGTGGCGGTTTTCTGCAGCCGCACACCGGGATCTGTTTGCGGCCAATCCGGAAAAATATGCCCCCCAGTATGGCGGATACTGAGCCTATGCCGTTGCAATGGGGACCACTGCAAACATCGATCCGGTTAACGGGTGGAAAATCGTCAACGGAAAGCTGTACCTGAACTACAGCCGGAAGATTCAGGAAAAATGGGAAAAGGACATCCCCGGCTACATCCGCAAGGCGGATCAAAACTGGCCGGCGGTACTGAAGTAAAGATCTTCGATCGACCGGCAGGCCTGCTGCGAAATGGATGGCAAAAGAGTGCCGGCCGGTCGAAGCTCAAAGGAGCACCGATGTTGAAGACCCAACACCGATCGACAGCTGCCCTGCTTTTTGCGATACTTTTGCCGGCCGCTGCCTGTTGGCCTCATCCGGCAGGGGCCGGTGCGGTGGTCGACCACGCGATATACGCACAATTGCTTCACCGGTACGTTCACAATGGACAGGTGAATTACGACGGATTCAAGCAGGATGAAAGCAAACTGGATCGATACCTTGCACTGCTGGAAGCGGTCGACCCCCAGGATTTGGAGAAAAATGAACAGTTCGCTTTCTACGCCAATGCCTACAACGCCTGGACAATAAAGGCCATATTGAGCAAGTATCCCCAACTCAGCTCCGTTAAAGAACTCGGTATTTTCAACACCGGTCCGTGGAAAAAAAAGATCGTGCGCCTCAACGGACAGGTGTTGAGTCTGGACGATATCGAACATGATATCCTGCGCCCACGGTTTAAAGATCCGCGGGTTCACTTTGCTATAAACTGCGCTGCCTACAGCTGTCCGCCACTGCGGGCGGATCCCTATGTCGGCAGTCGGCTGGATGCCCAGCTCGATGAGGCCACCCGGGCATTTATCAACAATCCCGACCGCAATTACCTGGAGGGCGACACCCTGTACCTGAGTAAAATTTTCAAGTGGTTTGCCGAAGATTTCGATCGCGATCCGGTTGCTTATGTGCTCCGGTACGCGGATGGAAGCTTTAAAAGCGAGCTGTCGGCTCGCCGAACCAGCCTACGGGTAAAATACCTCACTTACGATTGGTCGCTGAACAACAGACCGCAGTGAACGGATTACAGGATGCATAAGAGCAAGGAGATCCGAAAATGGCCAAGTACGATTTTGATATCGGTGTAATCGGCGGTGGTGCCGCCGGGCTGACGGTGACCGCAGGTGCGGCGCAGCTGGGCGCCAAGACACTGCTGATCGAAAAAGAAGCGCAGCTGGGCGGTGACTGCCTGCACTTCGGGTGCGTTCCGAGCAAAACCCTGATCAAAAGTGCCCGGGTGTATCACCAGATGAGAAATGCTGCCAAATTCGGGCTTCCTCAAGTTGAGCTGGCGCCCGTCGATTTCCGCCAGTTATCCAGAAGAATCAAATCGGTCATCGATACCATTCAGAAACACGATTCTAAAGAACGGTTCTGCAAATTGGGTGCCCGCGTCGAGTTCGGGTCGCCGACTTTTGTCGATGAGCAGAAAGTCCGGTTGAATGGAAGCTCGGTTACGGCCAAAAACTGGGTCATCGCAACCGGATCATCCGCTGCTGCTCCTGCCATTGCCGGTCTTGATCAGACGCCTTACATCACCAATCGGGAGATATTCTACATGGACCGTCTTCCCTCCTCGATGATCATTCTCGGTGCCGGACCGATCGGTTGCGAGATGGGCCAGGCATTCAATCGCCTCGGCACCAGGGTTGCGATTGTAGACATGGCAGCCCAGATTCTGGGAAAAGAGGACCCGGACATGTCCGGTCTGGTCAAAGCGGTCATGGAATCGGAAGGCGTCGATTTCCACCTGAAGTGCTCCATCGAATCGGTCCGGCAAGTTGGCAACGAGAAAGAGGTTGCAGTGCGCACCGAAGACGGACAGACGGTCAGCCTGAAGGCCGAACAGCTGCTGGTGGCGCTGGGGCGCGGTGCAAATGTCGACGGCCTTGGTCTGGAAAGCATCGGGGTGGAATTCGACCGTCGCGGGGTCAAAGTGGACAGCCGTTTACGCACCTCGCAGAAACACATCTTTGCCGCCGGTGACGTGGCCGGGGGGTTCCAGTTCACCCACGCTGCCGGTTACGAGGGGGGCATTGTCATCAGCAATGCCGTATTTCGACTTCCGCGCAAGGTCGATTACACCTATTTGCCCTGGTGTACCTACACCGACCCGCCGTTGGGCAGCATCGGTATGAACGAGGCCATGGCCAAGGCGGCCGGAATCGAAACCACGGTCTGGATGGAAGAATTCAAGGACAACGACCGAAGCCTGGCCGACGGCGAGAAGACCGGCAGGATCAAGATGATTCTTGACGGCAGCGAAAAACCGATCGGGGTCCAGATCCTGGGACCGCACGCCGGAGATCTGCTGGCCGAATGGGTGGCGGTGCTAAACGGCAAAGTGAAGCTGTCGACCCTGGCTGCTGCAGTGCATCCGTATCCAACCATCGGGGAGATTAACAAAAAGGTAGCCGGCACCTATTTTGCCCCCAAGATTTTCTCCGACAAGGTGAAGAAAACCTTGAGGTTCTTTTTTCACCTGAAAGGCCGTGCGTGCGAGCCGAGAGAATGTACGGCCTGAATAGACCCTATCGGCCTGCCGCGGGTGCTGCCAGCCAGCGGTAAGGAGCAGATAAATGGAGAGCGCTGAAAATCAGCCGACAGGTGGCCGCGGCAAAGCGGTCGTGAAGGCTGTTATCCTCATTGTGTTTATCGTTGGTGCCGTATTGCTGGTGCGCTTTACACCGGTAAAAGGGTACCTGACAGCCGAAGCCCTGGGTCGGTTCCTGGATGCCGCCGGGCTCTGGGCACCGCTGGTGTTTATCTGTATTTACACGCTCGGCATTTGCCTGTTCGTGCCCGGAACGCTGTTGACCGGGCTCGGCGCGGCGATTTTCGGCCCATACTGGGGCTTTGTATACGTATGGTTCGGGGCCATGCTGGGTGCCAGCGCAGCCTTTGTTATCGGGCGCACCCTGGGGCGCGAATTTGCGGCCGCACTGATCGGCGAACGCCTGAGAAAATATGACGAGGCCATAGAACGCAACGGATTCGCCACGGTTCTCTATTTGCGCCTGGTGTACTTCCCCTTTACCCCCATGAACTTTGGAATGGGCCTCACGCGGGTTCGCTTCTGGGATTATGTTGCCGGCACCGGCCTGGGGATCATTGTGGGAACCTTCATATTTACCTTTTTCATTGGTACATTGAAGCAGGTGTGGGTTTCCGGAGAGTGGGGCCAGCTGATCTCCTTCAAGGTGTTTCTCTCCGTGGCACTGTTTGTTTTCTCCTTTTTTATCCCGAAAATCCTGAAGAAGTTCAGAGGAGAGTAATCGGTTCAACATCGGATCCGGACAATGAAAACCCGCAGAACATTCATTCGATTCTCCATCCGTCTAATTTCATCGCTCGGAATTTTCCTCAGCCCGCTCCTTGTGCTGGCTCAATCGACGGTGGCACAGGTGCGCCGGATGATCCTTCCGAAGGGCACCGATCTGAAAAGTCTGATCAACCGGAATCCTCGGTCGCTGGACACCCGCAACCTGGAGCCGATACCCACGGAGCGTTTCGGGGTGATGGGGCTGCAGGACCATAGTGTGGAAATCGACCGCTGGCGCCTGGAAATCGACGGCCAGGTGGAAAAACCGCTGCAGATCGCATACGGCGACCTGGTGAAGCTGCCAAAGATCCGGCGCAACGTTCTGTTGATCTGCCCCGGGGTGTTCTCCAACTTCGGCAGCTGGGAGGGGGTTTCGATAAAAACGCTGCTGCGCCTGGCCAACGCCGATAAGGGTGCAACCCACGTCACGGTTCGCGGCCCGCGGGGAGATTACGAGAAGGTCCAGCGGTTTCTGATTTCAGAGATCGAAAACGACCTCGTATTTCTCGCTTACGCTGTCAACGGGAAAGCGCTTGCGCCCAAACACGGGTTTCCCCTGCGCGCGGTGGCGGAGGGCTATTACGGATTTGACTGGATCAAGTATGTATACCGGCTGGAGGTGGATCGGATACAGACCGGGAGTTGAATGAATTGACAACGAAAGTGACAATCGCTACTGTTGCTGCCGCCACGGTTGTTCTGGTTGCCTGTAAAATCGCGCCGCGACCTGCGGACAAGGGTGGCCCCGGGTGGAGCGACATGACTTCGGGCCCGGTCGATCCGAAATCGAAAAAAGGCACTCGGCAGGCCGCATAGCCCATGCAGATCGCGATGCCGAACCGCCCCGGCTCGGGGGTGCCGGATTGCCGCAGGAGCCCTGGATGGGGTGCCGATGTTGCCTTACAACGTGCTCTTTGTTTTACGGAAGAGCCCCAAGCTGATTGACGAAGGAGCAGCTGGAGATGGATAGCTATTATAGACCGAAGGATTTGCCGAAGTTCGAAGAAATCGGTAAAGACGCACCGGAGCTGGCCCGGAAATTTTTCGACTATTATAACAGCGTATTTGCCGAAGGGGAGTTAACGGGAAGAGAAAAAGCGTTGATCGCTCTTGCGGTGGCCCACACGGTCCAGTGTCCATATTGCATTGATGCCTTCACTCAGGCCTGCCTGGAAAAGGGATCGAACCTGGCAGAGATGACAGAGGTTATTCATGTGACCACCGCTATCCGTGGAGGCGCCTCGCTGGTCCACGGCGTGCAGATGCGAAACATCGCCGGAAAGCTGTCCATGTGACCACGGGCAGGGCACTGCCCCGATCAAAGGAGCACCAATGGGTTTGGAACCGTTCAGCGGCACACTTGCCAAACACCGGCTAAAGCTGGTGCGAAACCAAACAGTCACGTTGCAGGTGAACACGGGTTTGCTGTGCAACCAGCGCTGCCGACACTGCCATCTGGATGCCGGCCCAAAGCGAAAGGAAAACATGAGCGCCGAGACGGTCAACGATGTGGCCGACTTCGCCGGACGCTGCAACTTTGAGGCCATCGACATAACCGGCGGTGCACCGGAGTTAAACCCGCATCTTGGCAGCCTGATTGAAAAACTCTCCCCCCTTGCTCCCCGGATCATGCTGCGCTCCAACCTCTCCGCACTTTACCGGCAAAACGACCGGTTGCTGGATCTGTTAAAAGCAAACCGGGTGGTGGTCGTCGCCTCGTTTCCATCGCTGAATCTGGGCCAGGCCGACTCCCAGCGCGGTCAGGGGATTTTTGAGATCAGCATTCGAATGCTTCAGAAGTTGAATTCGATCGGTTACGGACGAAACGGCGGGGATTTGCAACTGAACCTGGTATCCAACCCCACGGGAGCGTTTCTTCCTCCCAACCAGCAGGAAACGGAGAAGCGCTACCACCGGGTCCTTCAACAGCGGTGGGGGATTGTGTTCAACCATCTGTACAATTTCGCAAATGCCCCTCTGGGACGATTTCGTCAATGGCTGATCAAGTCCGGCAATTTTGACAACTACATGGATCGTCTGGCATCGAATTTCAATCCGTGTGCCGTAGACGGGTTGATGTGTCGATCCCTGGTCTCCGTTTCCTGGGACGGGTATCTTTTCGATTGCGATTTCAACCTTGCCCGGGGACTTTTCATGGAGGGACAAAAAATCCACGTATCTGACATACAAGGCCCACCGGCAAAAGGGAGTCCGATTTCCATCGCCAATCACTGTTATACCTGCACAGCAGGCTCCGGCTTCACATGAAGCGGGGCCATTGACTCCTGAGTTCAGGGGGTTGCCGACTGCTCATTACATTTCATGCAAGAATCACGCATGAAAAGCCTTGTCCTATGCCCGAATTACCTGCGGAGCGGTTGATCGTTTTTACCCGCTATCCCGAACCCGGTAAGACCAAGACCCGCCTGATTCCAGCCCTGGGACCCGAAGGCGCGGCCGAATTGCAGCGCCGTATGACCGAACGGGTTCTTGAAACGGCGGGCGGCCTTCTGTCGGCCCGGCAGATAATCCTTGAAGTTCGCTATGAAGGCGGCAGCCGGGAGCAGATGGAGAGCTGGCTGAGCGGCGATGTGCTGCTGGCAGCCCAGCAAAAGGGTCCGCTTGGCCGGCGCATGCTCGTCGCCTTTGAGGATGCCTTCACCGCCGGTTGCCGCAGGGCCGTTATCATCGGCACCGACATCCCGGGTATCACTGCCGCTATCCTGTCCGCCGCTCTCGATCGACTTCGAAACAACGATCTGGTGCTGGGACCGACTGCCGACGGCGGTTATTACCTGATCGGTCTGTGCAAGAGCACGTTTGACCGCGCCCGTTCCCTGCTGTCGGACGAGATCCCCTGGGGAACGCAGCAGGTGTTGCAGGCCACCCTGAAGATCGCCGATGAATGCAGCCTCTCCCGCAGGCTGCTGGAGCCTTTGAAGGATATCGATCGTCCCGAAGACCTGCCGGTCTGGGGCAATGTTTACCGCGGCAGTCCCGAAGGTCCCCTGGCAGATCGAATTTCAATTATCATTCCCGCCTTGAACGAGGTTGCCACCATAAAAGACACCATCTTGTCGCTGCAGGGCGCCCGTAATATAGAGGTGATCGTGGTGGACGGTGGCAGCCACGACGGTACAGCGCAGTCCGCGCGACAGCTGGGAGTCAGCGTGCTGCAATCGAATCCGGGCCGGGCCGTCCAAATGAATGCCGGCGCTGCTCACGCCACCGGCGACATCCTGCTTTTTCTGCACGCCGACACGAAACTGTCGCCGGGATTTGAAAACTACGTGCGCAGCGCGGCCGGCAAACCGGGGGTAAGCGCAGGCGCATTCACGTTACAGATCGATTCATCGCTTTCATCCCTTCGGATCATGGAGCGGGTTGCCAACCTGCGTTCGCGTTACGCACGGATGCCTTACGGGGACCAGGGGATATTCGTGTCTGCGGCGCTATTTGATGAACTTGGCGGGTTTGCAGACATGCCGATCATGGAAGATTTCGAGTTCATCCGACGGCTGCAGAAAAAGGGGCGCATCGAAATCATACCCGCCGTCGCTCGAACATCCGCCCGCCGGTGGCTTTCCGTGGGCATCTGGCGGACCTGGTGGATCAATCAGATAATGGTGGCCGGATTTTATCTGGGCGTGTCACCGCAGCGCCTGGCGGCGTTCTATCGCCGGGCAAAAGGGCGCGGTTGAACAAGTTTTTACCGGTTGCCGCCGGCATCACAGGTCGTTGTGCTCAGTGGATTTTAGCACAATGCCGAACTCTACAACTTTTTCCCCGCCCGGCTGTCTTTCGCATTTCATATAATCCCAGCAGTTGCTCCTCTTTTCCATTTGAGTTCTCTGCTCTGCTGTTGGATTCACACACCCGCACCTGCGACTGTAACGATCAATCGGAGTGGGGAAATTCTTCTCCCCTTCTCGATCGATTCGATAAGCGTCTGGCGGTCGCAGGGTGCGATGGGCTTGGATTGGGATAATGGGAAACTGCCATCAGCGACAAAAACAAAACCTCCACACGGCCGGGTGTATCCGGTGGAGGCTTTGCATGCAGCATTTAAAATAAGCTCCCTTCATCATTACTCCTTTGCGGACGAAGGTTGTAACGGGAAAGCAAGCTTACACGATCAACTATTACCACATAGTGGTAGTTTGTCGATTGCTGAACGGGGAGCTATCCATGAAACCTGGGGTGCTTGCGGGGCAGGCATTTGACGGGGGCCGGCTGGATCAACGGTCCTGGTTGGGAGCGATGACAGCTTTAACAACCCTGCGGTGCTCGACGTCGGACAGGGCGGCTTCGGCCTCCTTTAGCGGATACACTTTCGATATCATCCGCTTTAGCGGATATCGGTCCATATGGCGGGCCATCAGCTGCACGGCCTTGTACAAGTGGCTGAAGTCGGTTCCCCAGACGCCGCGGATGTCGATGTGTTTCTTGTTGATGTGCCGGTGGGGGTTGAGGGTCATATCGCCGGCGTCCGTATACTGGCCGGCGATGGCGTAGGTGCCGTTGTCCCGGGTCATCTGCAGGCCTTCGACCACGGCACCGGGATTGCCGGAGGCCTCTATGGTCACGTCGGCCCCCCGGCCTCCGGTCAGATCCATAACGGCGCTGATGCGCTCCGCCGGTGATGCTGCATCTACGGTAAAATCGACCCCGAGGGTGCGGGCTGCGGTGATTCTGGAAGGGGCCGGGTCCACCACCACAACCGCTCCGGCACCGCCTAGCAACGAAAACAAGGCCGCACTGAGCCCCACCGGCCCGCCGCCCTGGACAACCACGAAGTCGTTGAGGCGAACCGCGGCCCTTTCCACCGCGTGCAGCCCGGTCGGGGCTCCGCAGCCGCCGGCAATAAAGTCCTCGGCGGTCAACCCTTCTGGAAGGGCAACGATTTTTACACCCGGTTTGAGATAGATTCGCTGACTCCATCCACCGAGCAGTCCCTCGCGGGCCGAATAGGTTATGCCGTAAACTTTGCGGTGAGGACAGCGCGTCGAGGCTTTTGCCACCAGACAGTGCCAGCAGGCATTGCAGGTTTCGTGAACGTCCAGAAAGGTAACCGTGTCGCCGCTTCGAAACCGGCGGCCATGGATATCTGTGACCGCTCCGGCAATCTCTTCGATTTTCCCGACGCTGACGTGACCGGGAATGATCGGGTACGGAACCTGGTCGAGGCGGCCATGCATCAGGTGAACATCGGTTCCGCACACCTCGCTGTAGATGGTTTTCAACAGCACGGCTCCGGGCTGCAGGTCGGGTGCGGGAAATTCGTCGATTCGCAACTCAATCCCACCGCCGGCCCGGGCCATAACCGCTGCCTGAATGGTGTTCATTGCCTCCCCTTCGGAAGCTGTCCCGATCCGGTTATGCTCCCCCTTCCGGGGTTACGGCGAAACCCTTCGGTGTCAACCCGGTCGAAGAAGGCGTTCCGGCGATCTTTGCCAGGTAGGTTGCCCCCAGGTCTTTGATGTGCTCGCTGACATTGTCGAAGTAATTGTAATGGGCCTGCTCTTCTTCAATGATGGCCTCGAAAAGCTTCATGCTGACACTGTCGCCGCTTTCACGACAAACCAGGACAAACTGGTTGTAAGTGTCGATGGTATTGTCTTCCAGATTTGCATCGAACGAAAATACCGCATCCACTTTCTGCCCTTTGATGATGCCTCCGTCCGGTTCGGCGATCGGCTCACCACCCAGTTCCTTGACCCTTTCCGCAAATGCCTCTGCATGGCGCATTTCATCGATGGCGATGAGCTTGACTTTTCCGGCAAGTTCACCGTAGTCCTTGTCGTCCAGATTGTAATGCTGGTTCATGTACTGGATGATGGCCCGCAGCTCCATCGCCCGGGCCTTGTTCAGCACGTCGATGACCTTCTTCCTACGTTCCAGCTTGTCCTCTTTGGCCATGGTGTCCTCCCTCGTTGATTGGATGTTACCATCCCGACTGTTGCAACAATCGGCTGTGTTGGAAAAACGCGCGCTGTGTTACCGCCCGGCCGCTGCGGGCCACAGGTAATAGAAACCGGCCTGCAGATCGCTCAGCGACGCGGGCAGGTCCAGTTCGACCAGCGACACTGCGCGGCCTCCCTGCCAGCTGGTTCGGGTATTGTAGACGGTATCGTTCGGGTATTCCGAGCGCCGGTATACGACGACTTTCGATTCCGGCGAAATCCCGGCAATCTCTTTGGCCTTTGCAACGGCCTCGTTAAGGTAACCGACCTGGTCAATGAGTCTGCGCTCCAGCGCTTCATCGGCCAGATAGACCCTGGCAGTCGCTACCTCCGCCATGGCATTTTTATCCAGCTTCCTGTGCTGTTGAACCAGGTTCAGGAAACGGTTTGCCAAACGGTCGGTCAACTCCTGGAACATGACCTTTTCATCCGGGGTGGTACTGCGGAAAGGGGAGCCCATGTCTTTGTTTTTACCCGATTTGCTGACATCCACCCCAACGCCGATCTTTTCCATCAGACCGGTGACTTTTGGCTGCAGAAATACCACCCCCACCGATCCGGTAATCGTTGTCGGATGGGCGATGATATGATCGGCAGCCAGTGCCATGTAGTATCCTCCGGAGGCTGCCACGTTCATCAAGGCGGCAACGACCTTTTTATCGGTTCGATTCTTGAACTCGGCAATTTCATGGTAGATCAGGTCGCTGGCCGTCACCGATCCTCCCGGAGAATCGATTTTCAGCAGTACCGCGCGCACCTGATCATCCGCTTCGGCTTTGCGCAGCTGGGCGACAAATTCCTGGAGCATGCTTGGTTTTTCCTGCAGAAGTCCGAGCTTCGGATCGTCGTCGATTTTTCCCCTGACCGGAATAACCACAACCTTCCCTTTTTCGGTTCCTTCCAGCGTATATTCGCGCAAGGGGACCGAATCCCCGCTGACCAGGGTGATGCGAGGAGTGGCACAGCCGCCGATGAAAAGCAGCAGCAGGACCGTCAGAAGGATTCTTGATCGGATGGGTTTCATAAACAACTCCTTGAGTGGATCTGGGATTTACGGATGTTACGCCTCCATGTAGCCTTTCACGATGGACTTGAGTTTGGCTCGGTCGTCAACGATCCAGCGCCCGGGCAGCAGACCACTGGATCGCAGACCGGAGGCGGTGAACTCCGAAGTTGCCGCGATGCAACCCATTCCGGCCGCCAGGGCGGCCTGCACACCGGCAGGAGAATTCTCGATGACGAGGCCGGCTTCAGGCAAGATTCCCAGCTCATGGGCCATTAACCGGTAAATCTCCGGATCGGGTTTGCTGCGGTTGATATCATCGCTGGTGGCGACGAAATCGAATTCATTTGTAATGTCCAGCACCTGCAACACCCGATAGGCCTGGCTGCAATTGCCGGCGGTGGTCAGGCCGGTTTTCAGGTGCGCTTCCCTTGCCCATACCAGCAGGTCCAGGCTGTAAGGGCATCGGTGTTTGACGATCAGCAGGGGGTCATCCAGCATGGTTGCGTACAGTCTCATTCGGATCTGAACGAAAGCCTGCCAGGCAGTATTCACGTTGTAGGCGTCCATTCGGTTCCGGGCGGCGTTTTCCAGATGGAAACGCTCCAGCAGGAACTGGGCGACTTCCTGGCGGGAGGAGCCGGCCACTTCCCGGTAGGCATCGACGACTTCCTGGTCGCCGATGTTGCCCTGACTCAGCTCGGCTGCCGCCACGGCATAAGATTGGGCCTTGAGGTGTTCGGATTGGACCAGCGTTCCGTCCAGATCAAAAATGACCGCCTGGATCATCTCATTGCCTCCCGGGCACATCCGATTTTGGACCGTTTCGCAGGCGGCAACTATGCCGCGGCAGTTTGCGCTGCCGGATCAGCATGACACGGCATTGTTTAGCGCCTGATCCAGATCGGCGATGATGTCCTCGATATCTTCAATCCCCACGCTGAGCCGAACGAAATCTGCCGTGACCCCGGCTGCACGCTGCTCATCTTCGCTGAGTTGTTCATGGGTAGTGGTCGCCGGATGGATCACCAGGCTCTTGGAATCGCCGATATTGGCCAGGTGGCTGAAAATCCGCAAGCTTTCAATGAATCGAACGGCTGAATCCCTGCCGCCGCTGATACCGAATCCAACCAGCGCGCCCTGTCCGTTCGGCAGGTATTTATCTTTCAAGTGATAGGTCGGGGAGGACTCCAGGCCGGGATGCCGGACCCAGTTGACGCATTTGTGATCCTGGAGAAATCGAGCCACCTGGATGCTGTTTTCCGAGTGACGTGCCATCCGCAAGTGAAGGGTCTCCAGGCCTTGCAGGAACAACCAGGCGTTGAACGGACTCATGGCTGCCCCCATATCGCGCAGCCCCAGAACACGCGCGCGCAGGATAAACGCCAGATTGCCGAATGTCTCTACGAACCGCAGTCCGTGATACGCCGGCTCCGGTTCAACAAAGCGGGGGAACCGGCCGGACCCTTGCCAGTCGAAGTTGCCCGAATCGACGATCAGTCCCCCGATGGACGTGCCATGGCCGCCGATGAATTTGGTGGCTGAGTGAACCACTATTGCAGCGCCGAACTCAAAGGGCCGCTGCAGGTACGGTGTCGTAACGGTGTTATCCACCACCAGGGGGATACCGTTGCGTCGGCCGATTTCGGCGATGGCTTCCAGGTCGACGATTTCAAGCTTGGGATTGCCGAGCGTTTCGACGAAAAACGCCTTCGTCTTGTCTGTGACCGCTTTCTCCCAACCATTCAGGTCATCGGGTGCGACGTATTTGACATCGATTCCGAGGTGCTTGAAGGTATGCGTAAACAGGCTCACCGTGCCACCGTAAAGATCCGTGGATGCAACGATTTCATCGCCGGCCGCGGCCAGGGTGAGAATGCTAAGGGTTTCGGCTGCCTGTCCGGAGGAAACCGCCAGGGCCGCCGCTCCGTTCTCCAGCGCGGCAATCCGTTCTTCCAGAACAGCCGTGGTGGGATTCATGATACGGGTGTAAATGTTACCGAATTTGCGCAGGCCGAACAGATCGGCTGCGTGTTGGGTGTCGTCAAAAGTGTATGAGGTTGTCTGGTAAATCGGAACCGCTCGAGATTTGGTTTCCGGGTCTGGTTTGTGACCGGCATGAATCGCCTTGGTGGCGAAGCCGTTCGTTGCTTCACTCATCGATATTCCTCCTCCTCCGACATCGGCTGCTGCCTGCCGGGTGGGTGTGCGTTTATCAACTTACAAGATGTAGGAATTTAAACACTCTTTCGTGAATGTAAACCTGCTCGGGCCTGCCAGCTTGGATCGGCCCGACAGCCCATCGTCATTTGATTTCGAACCTGCGGAGCTATTGCGCAAGCAGCGCAGCGGCCGCCCGGTCCAGAATCCAGCGCAGCTGACCTTTTACAGGTGTAATCCGGCTGGCGGGCAGTACGGCGGTTTCATCCGTCAAAACCGTTTTCACCACAGCGGCTTTGTCGCTGCCGGCCACTAGAAAGACAACGCTTCTGGCATGGTTCAGGACCGGTGCGCTCAGCGTCAGGCGGTGCACATCAGGCATGCCGCCCTTAATCGCCACCACCCAGGCCTGTGTGTCGAAGGCGCTTTGGTCTGCGGGAAATATAGAGGCGGTGTGGCCGTCCGTACCGATTCCCAGAATGATCAGGTCAAATACGGGAAAACCGCCCTCCGTATGAGTGAAAAAATCCTGAAGTTGTTTTTGATATGCTGATGCCGCGGACTGCGGCGTGCCGGACAGCGTCATCGGATGAATTTGCCCGGCGGGTATCGGTGCACCGTCGAGCAGGTCCTGCCGCGCCATGCCGAAGTTGCTGTCTGGGTGGTCAACGGGAACCAATCGTTCGTCCACCCAGAACAGATGCACGTGCGACCAGGGGATGTTGGATCGATATGGTTCGGTTGCCAGCAGCCGGTGCATGGCCCGGGGTGTCGAGCCGCCGGAGATTGCTGCGGCGAATCGCCCCCGGGCGGCAACGGCCTGCCGGGCAGCATCGCAGAAAGCCTCAGCCCCTTTCTCCGCCAGTTCAGGGGCGCTTTCAACCACTGTCGTTTTAACTTCTTGCACTACCCGACCTTTCGGATATGCGCCGTTTCCAAACAAGGCTCCTGGGGGTCGGTTTCCGGTTGAGCAGCCGGCAAGTCGCAGTCGATCGGCGCAGAGGATTAGGTGAATTTAGAAGCCCGGAAGTGGCTCAGCTCAGCAGCGCCAGTGCTTTCTGCACAACATTTTCCGCCGTGATGCCGAACTTTTCATACAGCACGCTGTAAGGAGCCGACGCACCAAAATGATCGATTCCGATTACAGCACCGGCTGATCCGACATAACGAGCCCATCCCTGCCGGCTGCCGGCTTCCACAGCCACCCGCACCGGGATATCGGGCGGGAGGACTTCCTGTCGGTATTCATTTGGCTGGGCGTCGAACAACTCCCAGCACGGCATGCTCACGACTCGCACGGCGATGTTGCGGTCGGACAGTTGCGATGCCGCTTTCAAGGCGATGTCGACTTCGGAGCCGCTGGCAATCAAAATGACCCGGGCGGGTTGCTGCTCGGGATCTTTCAAAATGTATCCACCGCGCATCAGTCTGTCCGCTGATGCCAGTGTTCCGCGATCTATGGTGGGCAGTGCCTGCCGGGTAAGCGACAGGGCAGTCGGGCCGTTTTTTCTGGCGAGCGCCGCTTTCCAGGCTTCTGCCGTTTCGTTGGCATCGCACGGCCGAATCACGGTCAGGTTGGGAATGGCGCGCAGTGATGCGAGATGCTCTACCGGTTGATGGGTGGGGCCGTCTTCTCCGAGACCGATGCTGTCGTGAGTGAACACATAGATGACCGGCAGCTTCATGAGCGCTGCCAGACGGATTGCCGGGCGCATGTAATCGGAAAAGACCAGAAATGTCCCGCCATAGGGTCGCAGCCCCCCGTGCAGGGCCATGCCGTTGAGGATCGATCCCATGGCGTGCTCCCTTACGCCGAATCGCATGTTGCGCCCGCCGAACCGTCCGGCCTGCATGTCCGTCTCACCGCTGATAATGGTTTTGTTCGACGGGGCCAGATCGGCCGAGCCGCCAATCAGGTTCGGTATCTGTTGAGCGACGGCATTCAGGACCATGCCCGAAGCCACGCGGGTTGCCATTCCCTTGGGATCGGCCTCGAAGGTCGGAATATCCCGCATCCATCCGTCCGGCAATTGGCCGGAAATCCATCTCTGCAGGCCGGTTGCCAGATCGGGATGTGCCTGTTGATAATCTCTGAACATTTTCTGCCAGCGTCGCTCCAGCTGCGCCCCGCTTTCCAGGGCTTGACGAAACCGGTCGACGGCTTCACCCGGGAGATGGAAAGACGGTTGCTGCGGCCAGCCCAGATTCTGTTTGGTCAGCTTGATTTCCTCCGGGCCCAGTGGTTCCCCGTGAACACCGGCTGTGTCCTGCTTATTGGGGCTGCCGCAGCCGATGTGGGTTCGAACGGAAATCAGTGAGGGTCGCGAATCCTCCTGTTTTGCCGCTGTAAGGGCCGCTTCGATGGCCTGCAGGTCGTTGCCGTCTTCCACCTGTTGGACGTGCCACCTGTATGCTTCAAAGCGTGCCAGGCGGTCTTCGGTGAATGTGATGTCCGTGCCGCCTTCGATGGAGATGTGATTGTCGTCATACAGGCAGATCAGCTTGCCCAGAGCCAGGTGTCCCGCCAGCGATGCGGCTTCGTGAGAGAGGCCTTCCATAAGGTCTCCGTCGCTGACGATTCCGTAGGTGAAGTGATCGATGAGATTGAAACCGGGTCGATTAAATGTCGACGCCAGAAAGCGTTCGGCAATGGCCATGCCCACCCCGTTGGCAAATCCTTGCCCCAGGGGACCGGTGGTGGTTTCCACACCGGCCGTGATGCCGTATTCCGGATGTCCCGGTGTTCTGCTCTCCCACTGGCGGAAGTTTTGTATTTCTTCCAAGGGCAGATCGTAGCCGCTGAGATGCAGCAGGCTATATAGCAGCATGGAGCCGTGGCCGGCCGATAGGACGAATCGATCCCGATCGGGCCACCCCGGATTTGCCGGATTGTGACGCAGAAAGCGTGTCCAGAGTACATAGGCCATTGCGGCCGCACCCATCGGCATTCCGGGATGTCCGGATTTGGCTTTTTCAACGCCGTCGGCAGACAGCATTCGGATCGTGTTAACGCACAGTTCATCGAGATTTGTGGTCATCTGTCCCCCCCTCACTTCATTTGCCAGAGAAGTCTATTTCGGCCAATTCATCATCCGCATCGTTTGATTCCATACAGCGCCGCTGCCGGTTTGTCTACCGTTAAGATTCCACCAGCGCCGCTGCCTCCGGCGGTCCCCAGCTGCCTGCCTGGTAGAAATGCATCAGCGCTTCCGGATGGCGGCAGGTTTCGCAAGCGGTGAGAATCGGGGTCAGAAATGACCAGCACAATTCTACGGCATCCTGTCGCCAGAACAGCATCTGGTCGCCCAGCATGCAGTCAATCAGTACTTTTTCGTAGGCGTCCAGCATCATTTCCGTGCCTGCATGCTGGTAGTGAAAATCCATGGTAACCGAACGCAGGCACACGCGGGCGCCCGGTGTTTTGGTCTGGAAGGTCAAAGAAATATTTTCTTCGGGGGAAATACCGAGAATCAGTCGGTTGGGACGAATCGACTCTCCGAGCACGGGTCGGAACATCGAGTGGGGAACTTCTTTGAACTGTATGGTAATCCGGGTGATTTTTTCGGCCAGCCGCTTGCCGGAGGTCAGGTAAAAGGGCACCCCCTGCCAGCGCCAGTTGTCCACATACACCCTCATCTTGGCATAGGTCGGTGTAATGGATTCTGGATGCACACCGGTTTCCTTACGGTAGGCGGGCACCGGCTTGCCGTCGATGACCCCGGCGGCGTACTGGCCCAGCACCAGCGACTTCTCCATCGAATCTGCGGGAAAAGCCCGCAGGGAACGAAACACCTTGACCCGCTCGTCGCGCACCCAGTCGGCTTCAAAACGCGACGGCGGTTCCATGGCCGTAAGGGCCAGCAACTGCAGCATGTGGTTTTGAAACATGTCCCGCAGCACCCCGGCCTGCTCGTAATATCCACTGCGGTGCTCGACGCCCAGTGTCTCTGTGGCCATGATGTCGATCGAATCGATGTAGCGGCGATTCCACAGCGGTTCGAAAATGGCGTTGGCAAAGCGAAACATCAATACGTTCTGCACGGTTTCCTTCGCCAAGTAGTGGTCGATTCGAAAGACCTGGTGTTCCGTAAAATAGCGGTGCAGGTTGCGATCCAGATTCTCGGCGGTTTTCAGGTCTCTGCCGAAGGGCTTCTCAACCACGAGTCGTGCCCAGCTGCCTCCCTGTTCGCGGTTCAGCCCGGCCTTGCCGATCATCTGGGCTACCGGTTCGTAAAGGGAAGGGGGAAGTGCCAGGTAAAATATTTTATTGCCCCGGGTGCTGTGCCGGCGGTCCAGTGAATCGATTCGCTGAGCCAGGCTGGCGTAGGTCTGCGGATCGTCATAGACAATCGGCTGGTAATAGAGCTGACCGCGGAAGGTCTCCCACTGTTTTCGGTCCGATCCGTTGCGAAGCGTCAGGCCTGCCTCCAGGTGGTCCCGAAACTGCGGATCGTCCATCTGGGTGCGACCGCACCCGACAATGGCAAATGATTCCGGCAGACCCTGGCTGCGGTAAAGATTGAAAAGGGCGGGGATCAGCTTTCTTGCCGTAAGATCACCGGTGGCACCGAAGATGACAATAAGGCACGGGTCGCTGCGCTGCAAAATGGCACATTCATTCAGAGGAATCGACGGTTCGCCGGTACTAATGGTCACCAGCGGTTGTTTGCCTTTAGCGGTTTTATCGGCCATGACAGTTTCCTGTAGACGACAGCTTCTGCAATTCGACGCAGACGTGCACCGCACGCCACCGGTGTCGATTGTGCCTGCGCTGATCTCCGATTGGCGGGGCGGTCTTATTTTTTCGTTTCCACTACTGCGTGACCACCGAATTCCCGTCGAAGGGCGGCCAGCACTCTTTCGGCAAACGGATCCTGCTGCCTGCTGCGAAACCGCCGCATCAGCGAAAGGGTGATCACTTCGGCCGGCACAGCGGTTTCGACAGCCTGCTGCACGGTCCAGCGGCCTTCACCGGAATCCTGCACAAAGCCATGGATGTCAGCCAGCTTTTCTTCCTTGCGAAACGCCTCTTCTGCCAGCTCCAGCAGCCAGGAGCGGATCACGCTTCCCTGATTCCACAGATGCGAGATGTCGGCATAGTTGAATGACGCGGCGTAGCGGGAAGCTTCCAGAATTTCGAACCCCTCACCGTAGGCTTGCATCATTGCGTACTCGATGCCGTTGTGGACCATTTTCACGAAGTGCCCGGCTCCGGTTTCCCCACAGTACAGATAGCCGTCTTGTGGTGCAAGCGATTTGAAGATGGGCTCCAGTGACTCGAACACGGCCCGGTCGCCGCCGACCATCGTGCAGTATCCGACCTGCAGGCCCCAGATGCCGCCGCTGACGCCGGCGTCCAGATAAGCAATGCCGGTGGGCTCCAGCTCCTTTGCCCGGCGGATGTCGTCCTTGTAGTAAGAGTTGCCCCCTTCGACGATGACGTCACCGGCACTGAGCAGTTTTGTCAGCTGGGCGATGTGGGCGTCGATCACGGTGCCGGCCGGCAGCATCAACCAGAGGATCCGCGGTGGGTTCAGTTTGGCGGCCACCTCCTCAAGGGAGTAGGCTCCCTGGGCCCCCTCGGCTACCAGTTGTTCCGTCTTGTCGGGGCTTCGGTTGTATGCCACCACATCGTGCCCCCCCTGCATCAGTCGCCGGGCCATGTTCATACCCATTCTGCCCAGCCCGATCATTGCCAGTTTCATTTTTTTCCTCCGGAATACGGTTCTTTGTTAGATTCATCACATTACATGGTGCCGGTCGCGGATTTGTCAATGCCGGGCGCCCTAGTTTTTGTAGACTCTCTTGCGTGCATTGGCTGCATTGACCAGCGGCTGCACGTGGATGTCGATGTAGTCGAACACACGGGCAAACGCCTTCCCCGGCGCCGGCCGCAGAATTCGTCCCAGGTATTGAATCACCCGACCGCTGAAACGCACCGGGGTGGCCAGAAACAGGGTCGTGAGATCACGACAGTCGAAACCTTCTCCGATCAGTTGCCCGGTGGCGACCAGTACCCTGGCGTCCCCCCGGCGGATGCGCTGCACCGCTTCCTGACGCTGCTCGATGCTCAGGTCCCCGGTGAGCAGCTCGGCTGCAACCTTGTGTCGGTAGGTCAACAGGGCATGCAGGGTTTGGCAGTGTTTTTTGCGATCCGAAAGTATCAGACAGATCCCGCTTTGGCGCTCGGTTTCGCCGGCCACATCGGAAGCGATCAGGCGGTTTCGCTCGTCATCGGCCGTCAGCTCGGAAAGCATCTTGCTATAATCGTTGACCGGATCGTAAAACGGCTTGAAGTCGGTTTCACGAAAAATGACTTCGGCCGGCAGCACGTTGCCCGATTCCACCAGTCGGACTTTATCCACCCGGTGGTGCACGTCGCCCAGGTGCCAGAAGATCAAACGGGAGAGCTGGTCCCTGCGGTAAGGAGTTGCCGAGAGCCCCAGCATGAACCGTGAATCGAACTCGGCCACGGCTTCTGTGAACGTGCGGCTCGGTGTCCGATGGCATTCGTCCACAATGAGATGCCCGACTTTCGGCGCTACCTCATCGGCACATTTGTATAGCGACTGGACCAGTGCGACGGTTATTTTCTCACCGATTTGTTTTTTCCCCCCCCCGATGGTGCCGATCTGCCCGGCGCTGGAGCCCAGAAAATAACCGATGCGTTCCACCCACTGCTGTGCCAGGTCCTTGGTGTGGACAACCACCAGGGTCGGCTGCAGGCGCTGGGCCGCCAGATAGAGTGCCATGACGGTTTTGCCGGATCCGGTCGGCGAACAAAGCGTGCCGAACTCTTTGCCGCCCATTTCGTCTACCGCCTGCTGCTGAAAAGGCTGGAGGGTGCCGCTGAAACAGAAATCCACCGGCGGCAGACTTCGCCGCTGATCATCGATAGTGAACCGGACTGCCTGCCGGTGGCATAAATCGATCAGCTGCCGGATATATCCCCGGGGGATGATGAGGGCGTCGCCGCGAAGCCGATGATAATACCTCAGCTGCCGGGTAACGCCGCGATTCCAGCGGCCCATGCGTTTGTTTTCGAGATATTTGGGATTCGGAAACTGCAGGCGGTCGACTAACAGATCCCGCAGCCGGGACGGGACGGCCGTCAACCGAAGATGATTTTTGATGGTAATTACCAACCGCGACCTCACTGATTATCGATGATATCGGGGATTTCAAATGCAATGTAATAGAAGATGGCGCCTGCGGCGTCAAGCAGTTCGCCGGCGTTGAGTCCGTCTGTATGGAATTTGAATTCCCCCGGTGATTGTGATAGCAGGATATAACCCCTGCCGAAGCCGACATGGCGCGGATGTCGACTTTGTCTGCCATACACGCCGGAGCGAATCCGGGAGCAAAAGCCTGGAGTAACGCCATGGCCGCAAAGCCTACCGACAAAAAGCTGACCGATGAAGTCAAGGAGCTACGGAAACAACTTTTGCACTGTTCCCGACTCGAGGTAAAACATCGAGAACTGAAGCAGGAAGTTGAGGCTCTGCAGGTGAAACTGGAGCGGCACCTGCGTTCGCAAGAGGCACTGGCTCGCAGTGAGCGAAAGTATCGCATGCTCTTTAACGCCGCCCGGGACAGCGCGCTGGTGCTCGATGCCGAAGGCAGGATTATCGACGTCAGCCAGGGCGCCGAGAAGCTCTACGGCCGTTCGGCCGAAGATATGCTGGGCCGGAAGATGGCGGACTTCATCGCCCCTTCCTGCGCCAGCCTATACCGGGAACGATTCTCCGGATTCAGGCAACTGCAGGACGCCGACGAGGAGATACAGGTTTTACGCCGGGATGGCAGCACTGTTGATGTCTGGTGCAAGTGCACTCCGTACACCGATAAAGATGGCTGTTTCGATGGTGTCCTGGTGTTTGACCGCGAGATTACCGGCATCAAGCTGTTGCGCGAACAGCTGATCCGCTCCGAACGCCTGGCTGCCACGGGTCAACTGGCAGCTTCCATAGCCCACGAGATCAATTCGCCGCTGCAGGGAGTCATCGGGCTGATCGACGTGATGAAAAAGACCCATGGCACCGACCAGAAGCTGCAGAAAAATCTTTCCCTGCTCGAGGGTGCTTTCGACAGCATACGCAAAACCGTCAAAAACCTGCTCGATTTGAACCGTCCCGGCAAGCACGTTATGCAGACGGTCGACATCAATCGGGTTGTCAAGGACACTCTCGCGTTGATGCGCAGTGACCTGAAAAAAAAGAAGGTCCACCATCGATTGGAGCTGGATCAGCAACTGCCGGGTATAACCGGGACACCCCAGCAAATCAGCCAGGTCATTATGAACCTGGTAAACAACGCTGTCGAAGCGATCAGCGGATCGGTTGCTATCGACGGAAACAGAGCAGTGTCGTATCCGGAAGGTGAAATCACCTTCCGGACCTATCGACGCGACAACCATGTAGTGATCGAAGTTTCGGACAACGGCCCCGGAATCGCCGAGGAAGACCTGCAACATATTTTTGACCCTTTTTATACCAGCAAGAAAAAGCTGGGTATGGGGGTCGGACTGTCGATCTGCCACGGCATCATCGAAGAGTACCACGGTACCATTAAAGCCCGCAATGCCGCTGGAGGAGGGGCTGTGTTGACCGTTGAGCTGCCGGTGTCGGTAAAGTCCGGGAAATAATCACACCGCAAAGAAGACGATGCCATGTTGACGGGAATCCATCTGCTGCTCACCTATACCTGTTTGTTTGAATGTGATCACTGCTTTTTATACTGTGGTCCCAGAGCAGAAGGAACCTTTACCGCAAGGCAGATGGAGAAGGTACTGGACGAGGCGGTTAAGATCCATACCGTAAAGTGGATTTATTTGGAAGGTGGCGAGCCGTTTCTCTTCTATCCGCTGATGCTGGAAGGTATTCGACGCGCGCAGCAAAGAGGCTTTCACACCGGCATCGTGACCAACGCGTATTGGGCCACATCCTTTGAAGACGCAGTTTTGTGGCTGCAGCCGTTGAAGGAACTGGATGTAACCGAGCTGAGCATCAGTGACGACGTTTTTCACTATGGTGAAGACCAGGACAATCCGGCCAAGAACGCTCTGGCTGCCGCCCGAAAGCTCCAACTGCCCGCAGGGGAGATTTGTATCGAAAGCCCCACTGTTCGCAAACACGGCGATCCGTCCGGTGTTAAAGGAAGACCGGTCGTCGGCGGAGGGGTCCGGTTCCGGGGAAGGGCGGCTGATAAACTCACCGCAGATCTGCCGACCACCGATTGGAAAAAGCTGAGACAATGCCCGGATGAGGACATCGCCGACCCCGGTCGGGTGCACATCGATGCCTATGGCAATGTCCATTTGTGTCAGGGGCTTTGCATCGGAAATTGTTGGCAAACGCCGCTGTCGGAAATTGTCGCGAAGTATGACCCGAACCGGCATCCCGTCTGCGGGCCGTTGATGAGAGGGGGACCGGCAGCGGTGGTTACTGAACTCGGCACGCAACACGAGAAAAAATATGTGGATGAGTGCCACCTCTGCTACCACAGCCGCCGGCAGCTGATCGAAAGGTTCCCCGATTGCCTCGGCCCGCGGCAGGTGTACGGTTTTTGTGATGAATAAAAACTGGTCAACAGCCGGTTGACGGCGACGATCCGGGAGCCGCTCCCAGAGGGCTCAACCGCGGCGTGGGAAGGCGTTGTTCCAGCCATTGGAGGCCGATAGGAATCGAAATAAAAAAACCAGGGGATCGGTGGTACGGTTCAACTGGCGAGCCGCCATATTCAAAGCTGTTCCGGCCGGCACCAATTCCAACGACCGGCTTTTATCTTTTCAACAAGACTGCGGCAGTGACTGTAATTCGATTTGCCATGAGACGTTCCAGGCTTAAAAGATCGCTGCGTCGATCGATTCCATCGGTGGCGGCCGTTTTGCCGGCGATCGGACTGCTCGCGGTGTCGGCCTGCACCGGATCGGTCGGTTCCGGTGACGTCCGGCAATTTCTTCCGGTCAGGGTGCTTTACGAAAGTGCTCACTGCAGCGCTGTTGCCGGGGTCCCGGGAATGGTGAGAATCACAGGAGAGGCTCAGCTGCAAAGCACTATGGCCGGTCCGGGCCTGTCTCGCAGCAGCACACCGGCGGTTGGATCGCCGGAAGCTGACTTTACATCCGAAGAAGTTATTCTCGTCAACATGGGACAGAAGCGCACCGGCGGTTACCGCGTGGCGTTGCATCGAGAGCAGGCCGTCGTGTCAGAGCGCACTGCCCGCATTGCACTCATATGGGCCGAGCCCGGGGCAGACGACGTCGTCGCCCAGGCACTTACCCGGCCGTGCATCATCCTGGCCCTGCCCAAGGACGAATACTCGCGCATCGTCATCGTCGATCAAGACGGCAGGAATCGTATGCAATCGCCCCAACTAGAACCGTAGGACCTCTTTGCAGTGACAAATCCGCGAATTTCGCATCCACCGTCACCGGTTTGGGAAAAAGAGCCGCTAGGCGTTTTTGCCGGTCAGCAACCGGCAGACCTTGCTTTGCGGTGCAGCGATGAACATGACGGCAAGGGTCACTACCGGCAAGGCGAATATCAAACCGAATACCGGCAGCAGGAAAAAGCTGGCCACGGCCAGCAGCAGTCCGAAAGGCAATATGATAAAACCGAGCGTCCGGCTGGAGAACTTTTCTTGAACACAATCTGATTTATCCATTATCGTCTGACCTTTCTGCGATGCATCCCGCATCGCTTATTTTTGTTTCCGTTACCTTCACGGCTGTCATACCGTTACCATAACCATCCGGTTGCAGTCTGCAATGATAGAAAACATCGATGTGATGGGCAGCCCCTGCCTGCCGAAAGTCACGGCAGGTCCCGCCATTGCCCGCTGGCAAGGGAAGGTGCGCAAGCGCAGATGAAAAATTTTTCCGGCAACGCAAGGCTGGGCCGCGGCGATCGTTTGCTTGCCCCGCGGGATTGCCGGCAGTTCAGGGCAGATCCCTGCCTTTTAAACAGCGTCAAGTGAGCGGCATCCAGGTGACTCATGTGAAATTTTGCGCTGCATCGCTTTCCGCTTGTGCCATTTGCCGACAACGGTTCGGATCTGCGCTGTTTCTTGCGCTGCAGGTGTGCTGCAGTGGGGATCAGAAGGCAGTCCGTTTGTCAACCGGTGACCTTCTTTTCTTCCTTCAGCAGCGCCCTGGCGATTTCGATGTCGTAGGCCTGCTTCGGATCGAGGGTGTGGCCGTCATAGATTTCGGCGGCCTTTTTAATGGCGCCGTATGGGACCCAGTCGTGCTCTTCCCAGAGTTTCGGGTCCTCGGCGTTCCACATGCGGAAACAGGTTTCCCCATCCATTTCGCAGACATACATCCGAAAGTCTCTATTCAGCGGATTGGGATAGTAGTAGAGTCCGAGTTTGTCTTTCATTTTCCTTGAGATGTTGTTGGTTGAAATCGTCGATGGTTGCCGCCGATTCATCTGCGACGCGCCAGCATCTGTTTTAGCATCTGGTTGACATCGGTGGTCGAATCCTGGCACGCGCCGTCCTTGCAGATGTAAGCGGTGGCCTTTCCCCGCACCACGTCCAGGCCGTCCGTGTATCCGGCTACACGGGAAAGCTGCTCGGCATTGCTGGAAGTTTTGACCTGGGTGATGCCGTTGGGGTCGAATTTGGAATTAAGCGCCGCCAGCATCTCCAAGGTTTCCTTCGCGTCCGTTTCACCGGTGACCACCACGTCCTGACCCGGATGCAGGGCCAGATCAAGGCCCAGCAGGAAAAACGTGAACCCGGCCGGGTGCGCCCGCAATGTCCCGGCAAAGGCTCTTACGAGCTCGTGAGCTTTTTCTGCCCAACGAGTGTCGCCGGTCATCCGGGCCAGTAAAAGCAGATTGACCAATGCTGCGGAATTGGCCGAGGGGATCGCTCCGTCATAGAGCTCTTTCGGACGCACCGGAAGCTCCGTGTCGGCAGTAGTTGAATAGAATCCCCCGGCGGTGCTATCCCAGAAATCCGTCAGCATGCGATCCTGCAGGGCAATTGCTTCTTCCAGATAAGCGGTGATTGCCGTGGCCCGGTAGAGTTCCAAGAGCCCGAATATGAAAAAAGCGTAGTCTTCTGCATGGCCGGCGATAGCCGCTTCACCGTCCCGATATCGGTGCAGCAAGCTGCCGTCGGTGGTGCGCAGGAATCGAAAAATGAAATCGGCAGCACTCTGTGCGGCCTCCCTAAAGGCAGGTTCTCCCAGAACCCGCCATCCGCGGGCCAGGGCGGCGATCATCAACCCGTTCCAGTCAGTGAGGACTTTGTCATCCTTCAAAGGGGGTATCCGCTTGATCCTTTCCCGGTAAAGGGCGGTGCGAATTTTTTCCCACTGCCTATCGAAATCTTCTGTCGAACAGACCGCTTTCCGGGCGATTTCCTCCGACCGTTGTTTTACATGCAAAATGTTGGCTCCGGTCTTTTGGCCGGTGGCTTCATCGTGGAAGTTACCGTCTTTTTTCAGATGAAACACCGATGCCCAGGCTGCGGCCGCTTCCGGGCCCAGCGCAGAGGTGAACTCTTCGTCGGTCCAGACGTAAAACTTTCCCTCCTCCCCTTCGCTGTCCGCGTCCTCGGCCGAGTAGAATCCGCCCTGCACATCGTGCATGTCACGCAGCACGTAGGTGAAAATCTCCCGGGCCGTGTCAGCGTAGAACGGGTTGCTGGTGACCTGGTAAGCCTCCAGGTAGGCGAGTGCCGCCAGGGCCTGGTCGTAAAGCATTTTTTCGAAGTGCGGCAGCAGCCAGTGCCTGTCGGTGGCATAGCGGTGCATCCCGAACCCAACGTGGTCCCAGATACCGCCCATTCGCATGGCCACGAGGGTTTTTTCCACCATTTCCAGCGCCCGGGCATCGCCGCTGCGATGGTAACAACGCAGCAGGAAAAGCAAGCGGTGGGGGGTGGGGAATTTGGGCGCGGGATCAAACCCGCCGAATTGTTCGTCGTAGCTTTCTGCGATTTGCTCAAATGCCCGCTTCAGCAGCTCTTCGCCCGGTTCCTCAGCCGGTTTGAATGCAAAGGCTTTGTCGAGATGGGCCGCTATGCCTTCGGCCGAGGTGAGCAGCTTTTCTTTCTGGTTCTGCCACAGGGCCTGCACCTGCTGGCAAAGATCGATCACCCCCGCCCGGCCGAAGCGATTGCGTTTGGGGAGATAGGTGGCGGCAAAAAACGGTTTTTTGTCCGGGGTCATGAAGATCGTCAGCGGCCAGCCGCCGCCGCCGGTGAGCATCTGGCAGGCAGACATGTAAACGGAGTCGATGTCGGGCCGTTCTTCGCGGTCTACCTTGATGCAGACAAAGGTTGTGTTGAGAAAGCGGGCCGCCTCTTCATCTTCGAAGGTCTCCTTCTCCATCACGTGGCACCAGTGGCAGGTGGCATAGCCGATCGACAGAAAGATCGGCTTGTTTTCCCGCTGTGCTTTTTCGAAAGCCGCAGTCGACCAGGGGTGCCATTGAACGGGATTGCGGGCATGCTGGAGCAGGTAAGGGCTTTTTTCGCCTGCAAGAAGATTGTTTGACATGTGCTTTGTTCCTGTTTTACAGAATTTACCTGTCAACATAGGCATGGCTAGGTTGCTTGGCAACCGATATCGATGCACCGCCCGATGGCAATCCCGGCGATCGGGTTTATTATCAAAAACGGTGAGCCGGTTTTCCGTGCTTGCAATCGCTCCCTCTGGATTCTGGAGGCATGCAGCAAACTTCTGCGTGACCCCGAATGCCGGCAAACCAAAAACAGCAGTAAATCCAAACTTGCGAGGCAAACATGCATTCCCGAGATGCAAAAAAACCGGGACGGAAAAGATGGCGGGTCTTTGTTCTTTTTGCAGCTGCCGGCCTGCTGCTTCTCTATTCCGTCGCCGGATTCTGGATTGTGCCCAGGGTCCTTACCGCCAAGCTGCCCGAGTTGATCGCAGCGCAGCTCCCCGTTACCGCGGCAGTGGGAGAAATTCACCTGAATCCTTTCCTGCTGACCGTGACTGCCAGCGATGTGACCGTAAAGGGAGATGATGGCGATCATCTGGTGGGTTTGAAGCAGCTGTACGCGAACCTGCAGGTCTCCTCCCTATTTCGGTGGGCGGTGGTTCTCAAGGAAGTGCGGCTCACCGAACCCGATGCGCTGGTGCAGGTCCTGCCTGATGGTCGGATGAATGTGCTGACCCTGCTCGATTCGCTGGAGGATTCTGCAACAGCGGATTCAGATAAACCCGTCCAGCTGCCGACCATCGAGGTCAAAGAGTTTGCCCTGGAAGGCGGGAAGCTTGTTTTTCGTGATCTTTCATCGAAAACCGCATTTGAAGCCGCTCTTTCTCCGATTCAGCTGCGGGTGCACGACTTCACCACCCGCATCGACGCCGAATCCAGATTTGAATTTAGCGCTGTAACCGACCGGGGGGAGAAAATCGGCGGTGAAGGGCATGTGATGGTCCAACCGCTTGCCGCGCGCGGGGCCTTGAATGCTACGGGCGTCGATGTGCGAAGGCTGTGGCAGGCGGTCCAGGGACTGGTCAACTTCGAGATCACCGATGGGCGGGTGGACCTTGCGGGTTCTTTTGCGGCACGCGGGAGCTCCGATGGCCTGGCGTTGCGTCTCTCCGATGGCCGGGTGGAGCTGAAGCGGTTTCGCCTGGCCGAAAAAGGCGGATCGGTACCGCTGATCTCCATGCCTTCTCTTTCCATTGCCGGGGCCGGGTTCGATCTCAAAAAGCGGCATGTTGGCGTTGAATTCGTGCAAACCGACGATGCCCGCATCCAAACCTGGGTATCTGCTGATGGATCGGCCCAGCTGCTTACTGTTTTGTTGCCTGATTCGGCTCCACCCGGTGAAGCGACCCCGGCGTCCGGGCCACAAACATCGCCGGCTTTCACCATCGAAGATTGGAGTTTTCAAGTCGACAGCCTGGCGGTGAACAACAGCAGTATAGAACTGCAGGACCGCAGCCTGTCGCCGCCCGTTCCGCTGGCCTTTGGGCCGATCAACCTGTCGGTGAAAAACCTGAGCAATCAACCCAATGCCAACGCATCGATTGCACTGGACGTGCGGGACGAGTTCGGCGGACAGTTCGACATCTCCGGTCAGGCTGGCATCAATCCGGTGATGGCCGACTTGACGGTCCGGGTTCGCAAAGCCGCCGTAGAGAAAGTGGAGCCATACGTGAGAGCATTCGCGGATATGGATGTCGTCAACGGCACCGCCGATGCCGAGGGACAGATCAACTTCGCAGGCAGCAGTGCCGGTCCGAGGCTGCAGTACCGGGGATCGATGCGGGTCAACAACCTGGAGATCTTCATACCGGATGATCAGCGCGATTTGATGAAATTCACCGCCCTTGCCGTCAACGGTGTGCAGATCGACCTGGAGCCCAACAACGTGCAGATCTCCGAAATCGCGATCGACGGACTGCAGGGCAACCTGATCATCGAGCCGGACGGCAGCCTGAATGTCAACCGGGTGGTGGCCACCGTTAAGAAGGAAAGCACCGAAATCGCCGAATCGCTTCCCGGGCGTTTGGTGCGGGCGATTAAGGAGAACATCCGGGGGCCGGTGCCGTTGCATATCGATGCGCTGCGGGTGACCCGGGCATCGGCTTCTTTCGAAGACCGATCTTTGAAACCGGAATTTGCGATGACGCTCGGAGACGTTCAGGGGGATATGACCGATATTTCAACGGTCGGAAGCGACCCGGTCAAGGTCGAAATCGGCGGAAAAATAAACGCCTCGGCGCCGCTGCGCATATCCGGTACTGCGGTTCCCTTCGGTGAAAAGACCGACATGGATATGAAAGTGTCGCTGAAGCATTTCAGGCTGCGCAGCATCTCTCCTTATTCCGGAAAGCATGTGGGATACACCATCCAAAAGGGGCAGCTTTCGCTGTTGCTTGAATACCGCCTTTCCGAAGACATCATCGACGGGAAAAACGAAATCTTCCTGCGGCAGCTGACGCTGGGGGAAAGAACCGACAGCCCGAATGCCATCGCGCTGCCGCTCGATCTGGCCGTCGCCCTGCTCAAGGACGCCGATGGAAACATTCAGATCAACGTCCCGATCCGCGGCGACATCAATGATCCCAAGTTCAGCGTCGGAAATGTGTTTGCCGACACCCTGATCAAGTTTGTCACCGGAATCGTTTCCTCGCCTTTCAAGGTCATGGAGGGTCTGGCCGGTGCTGTTTCCGCGGAAGGCTTGGACCGTGTCCGTTTTGCACCCGGCAGTTCCGCCATAGAAGACGACCAGGTCGAGAAGCTGGAAGTCATCATCGAGGGGCTGCAGGAGCGGCCTTCCCTGCGGGTGGAAATCCGGGGCCGGGCCTACAGCAGTTTGGACGCAAAGGCCCTGGTACCACAAGGGCCGGAAACAACATCGGCCGAGAAACCGGCTGCAGATGAGCAGCAGCTGCGGGAATTGGCCAGGCAGCGTGCAAAATCGGTCTGGGAGGCGCTGGTTATCGCAGGGGACATCGAACCGGAGCGGGTCACCATTTTGCCGGAGGAGGTGCGGGGAAAGAGCGCCGACGGGCAGATAACTTCCACCCTTTCGCTATCAGCCGAGTAAAATCCGCTGCCATTTCGCTGCGCTTTCCGGCAATAAATCGAAAACAGGGTCTGCCTGTGCTCTATCACACGGTCAGTTCGGAAAATACCTGTTCGAGAAAATCGACGATGACCGGCACCGCCGCCGGCACCCTTTCGCTGCTCTTCGCCAGGTTGCGGATCATGGACGCGTGATTTCCCTTCACCGTCCGGTGCTCGACTCCTTCCAGCCGTGTGGAGTCCACCGTCACCAGGCCGTCTCCCAGATTGTTGGTCAACGACGCCAGGCTGCGTTTCAGGTCGGCGATCATCGAGTCGGATTCTACCGGACTTCGACCGTGCAGGTTGGCGATAAAATCATCGATCTGCTGATCGCTCCAGGGGCTGGCGATTCCGGCGATCACCAGCAGTTTTACCCCTTGCGGATGGGGGCGGGCGTTGAGGGACGTCAGAAAACGGCTGCCGGGCAGCAGGTCGATTTTCGCCTCCCCGGCACCGTCCAGAATGCCACCGAGCCAGTTGGTCTCTCCTTTTGCCAGCAGAACCAGTTGGTCGCGCACTTCGGTCAGTATCCGGAACCGGGCCAGCTCGGATCCGTGGTTCGGGGTGCCGACCATCACCAGCGCGACCACCTGCGGCACTTCCCCATATAAAACACTTTGGCCGTAACCGAGGTTCGGGCTGGTCAGCAGTTCCCTGGAAACCAGCCCGCCCATGCTGTGGGCGACAAGGGCCACCTGCTGCACACCGGCCAAAGGCAGCAGCTTCAGGTGATCGAACAGCAATTCGGCCGAATCGACGATGGGCTGATCGTTTGGATATCGCATGATCCATACGTCAAAGCCGTGTTGGTGCAGCTGCGGTGCCAGGTTCATCCATATGCTGCCCGGCTCGTCCAGTCCGTGTACCAGAACGACCGCTTTGCCGCCCGGATGGATAGGGATTGGCGGGTCCGGATCGACATCAAAACGGCGCAGTCCGAAAGAATCGGCCACTTCTGCCGCTTTTTCGGGAAACGTCTCCTCCACTGCCTGCCGCAGGTCACTGCGAAGCCGCTTTTCTTCCTCCCGGAACCGGTCCGAAACCCATAGGTAGGCTGCGATTACGACGATTGCGGCGGCCAGCAGCAGAATCCATCTCTTTTTCGATTTGCGCTCTTTTTCCGGGCCTGCAGTCATGGGTCACCTCAAAGCCGATATATATTCGGCAACGGCCGCCACGCCACGCTCCTGCACCAATTGGATGGTGGCGGTGCCGATGACGGCAATTTCCGCTTTGCCGGTCAGAAAGCGGACATCTTCAGCCGATTTAACACCGAATCCCAGTGCCAGCGGCAGGGACGTGGCGCTGCGGCAGCGGGCGAGGTATTCGTCCAGCCGGCGGGAAAAATCTGTATCCATGCCGGTAACGCCTTTGCGCGCCACGCAGTAGACGAAGCCTCGGGCAAAGCCTGCCAGGTACCGCAGCCGCTCTATTGACGTGTTGGGGGAAAAAATCAGAATAGGGGCCAAGGCGCTGCGTTCCATTTCCGTCAGAAACTCCCGGCCTTCCTCCGGCGGCAGATCCGGCACAATGGCGCCCTTCAGCCCGATCGTGGCCATGGTGTCCACAAAGGCCGGAATCCCGAACTTGTAGGGGATGTTGTAATAACTCATGAACAGGAACGGGATGTCGAAGCTTGCAACCACCTGCCGGGCGAACTGCAGGCAACGCTGGACGGTGGCGCCGTTTTCGAGGGCTTTCTGGTTTGCGCCCAGGATAACCGGACCGTCTGCGATCGGCTCTGAAAAAGGGATCTGCAGCTCCATCAGGTCGACACCGGCGGTTACCATCGACTCGACGATTTTAAACGACGCTTCGAAGGAGGGGTACCCCATGACAATGTGGGTCATCAGCAGGATATTTTTTTCCTTCAGGCGGTGATTGATGTATTTTTCCATCATATTTTTCGACTCCAGCCGCCAGATGGCGGATGGCTGCGCGGGTTGCCGCCGGCAGCGATAATTTGCAGAAGCGGGTAAAGGCTTTGTGGCCAAAGGCGCCTTTGTCAGCTCGCCGGGGAGCGCTCTCTCCCGTATTGACCGGCCTTTTCGATAATAAACTCCTTCCATCCCGGGTCGTCGAACGCGTCGGCGATGGTGAAAATGTCCTTGTCCCCGCGACCGGACTGGTTGATCAAAATGATCGCATCCCTGGATAGCGCCGGAGCTTCCTTGAAGGCTTGGGCAAATGCATGGGCCGATTCCAATGCCGGGATGAGGCCTTCCTTGCGGATCGTTAGCGAGGCCGCTTCCACCACCTCGTCGTCGGTGACGGCTTCAAACCGGGCTTTTCCGGTTTCTTTAAACCCTGCAAGGATCGGCGACACGCCGACGTAGTCCAGCCCGGCGGCAATACTGTGGGTCTCTTTCATCTGGCCGTCTTGGTCTTGCAAAAAGAAAGTTTTATAGCCCTGGGCCACGCCGACACTGGCGTCTGCGGCGCATAGACGGGATGCATGTTGTCCGCTGTCCAGGCCCCTGCCGGCGGCTTCTACGCCCACCAGCTCGGTGGCCTCATCGGCAAAACCGCTGAAGATGCCCATGGCGTTGGAGCCGCCGCCGACACAGGCATACACGCGATCCGGCAGCCGGTTCTCCGCTCTCATCACCTGTTGGCGGGCTTCCTTGCCGATGATCGACTGGAAATAGGTCACCATTTCCGGGAAGGGATGGGGCCCGCACGCCGTGCCCAGCACATAATGGGTGGTGTCCATGTTGGAAACCCAGTCCCGAAAGGCTTCGTTGATCGCATCTTTCAGTATGCGGGTGCCGTCCCGCACCGGCACGACATCGGCTCCCAGGCGCTGCATCCAGAATACGTTGGGCCGCTGCCGGTGCACGTCGACTTCGCCCATGTATATGGTGCAGCGAAAGCCGAAGCGGGCCGCCATGGTGGCAGTCGCCACCCCATGCTGGCCGGCGCCGGTTTCTGCAATCACGCGGGTCTTGCCCATCCGGCGGACCAGCAGGCCCTGCCCCATGACGTTGTTGGCCTTGTGGGCGCCGGTGTGGTTGAGGTCTTCCCGCTTGATGTATATTCTGGCTCCACCGAAGTGTCGGGTCAGGTTTTCGGCAAAGGTGAGCGGTGTCGGGCGACACGAGTAGGACGCCATGATGTTTTCATAGGTCTGCCAGAATTCGGGGTCATTTCTTGCCTGCCGAAAAACAGCATCGAGCTGGTCGAATGTGGCCACCAGGATTTCCGGCAGGAAGGCCCCTCCGAATCCATTGTGGTATCCGCGATCATCCATCAACGGTTCCTCCAATGGTTTGAGAAAATACATAGCGGTCCGTGCGGCAGAACAGCTCCGCATAAAACGCCCGCGCTGCCTTGGGGAAGTCGAGATAACGCTCCACCATCAAAACGGTTGCGGAAGGCTCAACCTCCAGCGCGGCTGCGATGCGGATGTCCGGGTAGCCGATTCTGAAGTTCTGTTTTCCCTGCACGGGCCGGCGGTAGTAATGCTCTTCAACGATTTCCGAAAGAGATCTGTCCTGTAAATCGATAGCATCGATTCCGCTGAAAATGACGGGATCGAAAAACATGTCCTCCACCAGCACCGGTGCCGTCTCCACTCGGATCAACCGGGAGAAGCAGTAGGCCTTTTTGCCGGAGAAAGGATTGCCTTCGCTCGGGTCGACCGGTTTGGACTGCATGGGGGACAGCACGTGCGTGGAGACCGACAGGCCTTCGCGCTGGAAGGAGGCGTGGGTTCCGTCCAGCGAAAAAAGGCCGATCTCCCTGCGCTTTTCGCGCACGTAGGTCCCGGAGCCGCGCCGACGCTCCAGCCAGCGCCGGCGCACCAGCAGTTCGACCGCCTGGCGTGCCGTGGGTCGACCGATGCGGTAGGTTGCCGCCAGCTGGTGTTCGGATGGTATCCGCCCGCCCGGCGGGTACTCACCGGATCGAATCCGGGACAAAATGATTTCCGACAGCTGGTGGTAAAGGGGCAATGGAGAACTCGGGTTCAGCATACACTGTCCGATACGTGAAATCGGTAAAGTTGTCAATACAAATTTGTTTGGATCAACCAATTGCCCGGCTGACGGCTGAACTGGAGCCCTGTCCGATAGAAAAAGGCGGATGCCCCATGTTCGAATCTGTGGGCGACCGCCTTCTTTGCATCTTGTGCTTGCGGTGAAACGATCAGGCGAAGAGAGTGGAAAGTGGGCGATGATCGATTACGCGAGTTTCTTTACAATTTCCGCCACATGTTTTCCCTGGAAGCGCGCCATTCGCAGTTCGATCTCCGAAGGCTGGCGGGAGCCGTCCGGTGCGGCGATGGTGGCCGCTCCCAGCGGAGAGCCGCCTTTGAGTTCCGAAATATCCATCAGGTCCTGGCAGGCGTATGGCAGGCCTACCACGACCATTCCATGGTGAAACAGCGTGGTGTGAAACGAGGAGATAGTGGTTTCGTTGCCTCCACCGGTGCCGGTGCTCGTGAAAACGCTCCCGACTTTGCCGACCAGCTTGCCCTCCATCCACAGGCTGCCGGTCTGGTCCAGAAAGTTCCTCATCTGGGCGGCCATATTGCCGAAGCGGGTCGGTGTCCCGAAGATTACCCCATCATAATCTCCGAGTTCACCCGGCTCTGCCACTGGTGCATCCTGATCGAGTTTGGCGCCGGCGTTGCGCGCGACTTCTTCCGACATCAATTCCGGGACTCTTTTCAGAACCACTTCCACACCGTCGACCTGATTGGCGCCTTCGGCGACATTTTTTGCCATCGTTTCGACGTGTCCATACATCGAATAGTATAGTACAAGGATTTTGCTCATGGTTGTCACTCCTTTCAGTTTTGTTTGTCTCAACATAAGTTGACTCATCGATTAGTCAAGCCGGGGCGGTGCCGGTGAAGATCCGTTGAAGGCAGGCGGGGAATCGACCCTGCGCTTTCAGCTGCGCGGCGGAGAACATTCGACAGGCGGCACCCACTGGCGGAAATGCGTCGTGAAAAACCCCGTTGCACCCACATGCTGAAATCTGGTAGGGGAAAAAGAAACTCCCGCACGCTGCATTCAACAGATGAGGTTTTGACAACCATGCGCAACACTGTCGCTGAAAACGCTGAATGGATAGCATCGATCATTCATCGATATCTGGACGATCCGAAAAAGCATGCCATTGCGCCAAGTCTTTCCGAGCCGGCTTTTGGGGAACCGCTGATCGGTTTCGGCAACGGCAAAGATCCGGTGTTCCGGCAGCTCAAAAAACTCATTGGCCCATTTTACTGGACTCCCGAGGAGATTTTCCGCCTGACGTTTCCCGGCGACAAACATCCTGCAGATCCTTTATCCGTAATTTCCTGGATACTGCCCCAAACCGAGGCGACAAAAAAAGACAGTCGTCGCTGCAAAAAATACCCCAGCCGCCGCTGGACCTTCGTGCGTCTTCATGGAGAAAATGTCAATGCACGCTTGCGCAAACATTTGACCGATACGCTGAGACGGAAAGGATTTCCGGCAGTGGCGCCGATGCTTTCTCCCCTGTGGCAGCGCGAGCATTCGCATGCGTTCGGGCTGGCCTCCAGTTGGTCGGAAAGGCACACGGCCTACGCGTGCGGACTGGGCACCTTCGGGCTTTCCGACGGTCTGATCACCCCCAAGGGCAAAGCCGTGCGGATCGGATCGGTGGTCGCCCGAATCGAGCTGTCCCCTTCTCCCAGACCCTACCGGGATCACAATGCTTACTGCCTGTACCATGCGCGCGGAAAGTGCGGTAAGTGTGTGAAACGCTGTCCGGCCGGTGCGATCTCCTTAAACGGACACGACAAGGAGAAATGCAAACGATACATTCGTGCGGTCACGGCCCCGTATGCCCGCGCGCGGCAAACAGGCGTCAAGGTCAACAGCTGTGGCCTGTGCCAGACCGGAGTTCCCTGTGAGTCCGCCATCCCAGTAAAATGAAAGCCGCATAGTCATACCAACAAAGCTCTCAGCGGCAATGCGCCGGGAGCAGTGCCTTTTGAACTCTTTCGGTTTGTGTTACGATGACAAGGTCGTGCAAATGAGCCAATGCGCAGCATCGATGCATTTCCCGAACCTGCCAAAGTGTGGATGAAAGGAGCACGGATGCCAACCCGGCAGAACGCAGCCGACACCATCTTGCTGGTGGATGACGAGCCGGCCAACCTGCAGGTGCTGATGGAAACCCTTGGCGGGACCGGCTGCAAGCGCTTGATTGCAAAAAACGGTGAAGCGGCACTTTCCATCGCTCGCAAGGCCCTACCGGAGTTGATTCTGCTCGATATCATGATGCCCGGGATGGACGGATTCGAGGTCTGCCGGCGGCTCAAGTCCGATCCGAAGACGGCCGATGTCCCGGTGATTTTTCTTTCCGCGCTATCGGCCACCGAAGACAAAGTGCAGGGATTTGCTCTCGGTGCGGTGGATTATGTCACCAAGCCGTTTCAGCCCGAAGAGGTCATCGCGCGGGTGACCACCCACTTGACCATCCATCGGCTGAACCGGGAAATTCAAAGACGCAAAGAACTGCTCGAGCAGGAACTGAAAATCGTCTCCGAGCTGCAGCGAGTGCTTCTACCGAAAGATCTGCCCGAAATTGGCGGATTGCAGCTGGCAGTGCATTACGAGACCAGCCGTTACTGCGGTGGGGATTACTATGATTTCGTCGCGTTGCCCGACAATCGCTGGGGTTTTCTGCTGGCCGATGCCGCCGGGCACGGTGCCCCGGCCGCCGTGGAGATGGCCATGACCTGTGCACTGTTTCGCTCCTGCCCGACGCCTCCCGAGGAACCGGACAGGCTTTTGTCTTACCTTAACGACAACCTGTGCCAGATTTATGAAGACAGTTTTGTTACGGCCGTATACGCAGTGTTTGACCCCGGTTCGCGACTGATGCACATCGCACGTGCAGGGCAGCCGCCACCGCTTATTTACCGGGCTTCTGAGAAAACGGCGAAGGAGCTGGCATGCGAAGGGGTCCTGCCCATGGGCATTGCATGCTACGACCGGATACCCGTGACCCGGACGCAGCTGGAGCCCGGTGACCGCCTGCTGTTTTACACCGACGGAATCTCTGAAAGAACCAATGCGGACGGCGAGCAATACGGCGAGGCGCGCCTGATCGACCTGCTGCAAATCGAAACCACTTCGACGCCTCAGAAGCGAATCGCGCGCATCATGGAGAACGTGAGTCGGTTCGCCGACGGCAAGTTGGCCGAAGATGACCAGGCACTGTTGCTACTCACGTTGGGCGGATAAGGAACCAGATCCGCCGGTTGTGCGTTCAGGATCGGATGCGATTGTACGGAGAATTCATCTCACAGGATGGAACGATGAAAAAAGCGAAGAGAAACAACCGTATTCTTCCAGTCCTGATATTTTTACTGGTGGCAGCCGGGCTGCGAGCGAACGCTGTGGCGGAGGAGATCGCTTTGTTTGTTCCCCGCCAGGACCCATTCTGGAAGAAGGCGGTGTTTTTCGCTCAGGACGCTGCCATCGACCTGAACATAACCCTGAAGGTTTATTTCGCCGACAGCAATGCCGAACAGATGGTTGCCCAGGTCCAATCGGCTGTGGAGGGAGAAATAGACGGTATTATTTTCCCGGCCTATCAAAACAGCGGCGAAAGAATTTTGAAAATTGCGGAAGACAGCAGAATCCCGGCAATCATGATCAACTCGGCGTTGTTGTATGCCGATCACTGGCCGCGGATGAAATATAAGTCCTGGATCGGCAGTGTGCTGCCCGACGACCAGAAGGTTGGTGCGGTACTTATCCAAAAACTCATTCAGGACGCCCGGCAGAGAGTGTCGCGAAAGGTGAACATTCTCGCTGTCGAGGGCAGTTCCGGAGACGAATCCTCAATTGCCCGCATCCGGGGTTTCAACAATTTTCTACGGCACGAAACCGATTTGGCGTCTGTTCAGGTAGTCACCGGCAACTGGGACCGTGAAACCGCCTCTGCGCAGTTTATCTCCTACTACCGGGAGCATACCGATATCGACATCGTCTGGTGTGCCAATGACCAAATGGCCTTCGGGGTCCTGGATGCGATCCGGGTATTGGGAATCCACAAGAAAATCATCGTTGGCGGTATCGACTGGGATGCGGGTATCAGCGAGAAGATCCGGCAGGATCTCATGCAGGTAAGTATCGGCGGGCATTTTCTCGACGGTGCCTGGGCCCTTGTGATGATGACCGACTACCTGCACGGTTTTGATTTCGGCGACGAAGCGCTAACGTTCGAATCGCCGATGGTAAGTATCGACAAAAAGAACCTAAACAGTTTCCTTCCGATTCTCTCCCTCAGACCGCAGTCCATCGATTTCAGCCGCTACTCGAAGACCTACAATCCGGCTTTGAAACTCTACCGGCTCGACCTGCAGACCATCGCCGAGGGGCTGGCGGCTGCGACCGGTGTCGTGGAGTTGAACATGGAGGAAAAATCGTGGCTGACCGCCCACAAAGACATCCGCATCGGTGTCGACCCGGCCTGGCCGCCGTTTGATTTTGTGGACAATACCGACAGGCATGTCGGCATCGCTTCCGATTATGTGCGTCTGTTGAACAAGCGCCTTGAAGTGAACATGGCCCCGGTGATGGGTCTGCGCTGGTCCGAGGTCCTGGAGCAGGCCCGATCCGGAGGCATCGACGCCATCCCCTGCATCATCGTCACGCCGGAGCGAACGAAATATTTGCGCTTTACCCGGCCTTATTTGAGTTTTCCGCTGGTGATCATGACCCGCAAGGACGCACCATTTGTCAGCGGTATCCAGGACTTTGCCGATAACCGGATTGCCGTGGGCAAGGGACACGCGAGCCAGGAGATGCTCGAGCGCGAATTTCCGGATAAAAAACTGGTTCTCGTCAAAGACATTGACGAGGGACTGCGGTCCCTTTCCGGCGGCAGCGTGGACGCCTACGTGGACAACCTGGGATCCATCAGCTACGCCACCCAGAAACTCGGATTGGCCAACCTGAAAGTGGCCGCGACAACCCCTTACTCCATGGACCTGGCCATGGGGGTCCGCAAAGACTGGCCGCAGTTGGTCGGAATCCTCAACAAGATCCTGCCGGCGATTTCAGAAGCCGAAAAAGCACAGATACACAGCCGTTGGATCAACGTGCGCTTCGAGCGGCGGATGGACTGGTCGCTGGTGTGGAAAATCGTGATACCGATATTGGTGTTCGGCGCGACCATCGTGCTGGTGTTCGTCAACCGCAACCGGGCACTGACCAGAGAGGTCGCCGAGCGCAAGCGAACCGAGGCGGCCCTGAAAGAGAGCCGCACAACCGCCCGGGGATTGCTGGATGCCACCCGCGAATCTCTGTTTCTGCTCGATTTGATCGGCACCATCGTCGCCGTCAATGAAACGGCCGCCAGACGCTTCGGCAGTAAGCCGGCAGAGGTCACCGGCAAGAAGATATTCGATTTTCTGCCCGCTGATCTGCGCGATTCGAGAAAGCGCTATTTCGAGCAGGTGGTGCAATCCGGTCAGCCGACCGACTTTGAGGACGAAAGCGACGGCAGAATTTTCCAGGCGGTGTTTTATCCGGTCAAAGACAAGGCTGGTTCCATGGCCGGTGTCGCCGTTTTTGCACAGGATATCACCGAACGGAAGAAGGCGGAGGATGCCATCAAAAACTCCGAACGGCGCCTGGCGCAGATTATCGACTTTCTGCCCGATCCGACCTGGGTCATCGACAACGACGGAACGGTGGTGGCATGGAACCAGGCCCTCGAAAAACTCACCGGCCGCAAGGCCGCTGATATGCTCGGCAAGGGCAACTACGAGTACTCACTGGCCTTTTACGACCAGCGGCGGCCGGTCCTGATCGATCTGGTGCGCGACTGGAATCCAGAGATCGAAAAAGAATACCTGACCGTCCGAAAGGATGGGGAAAACCTGCTGTCCGAATCGTTTCACCCCCAGTTCGGAGAGCAAGGAATGTATCTTTCCGGTGTTGCCGGAATCCTGCGGGATGCCACCGGGAGCGTTGCCGGCTCGATCGAGTCGATTCGCGACATCTCCGAAATCAAGCGCTCCGAGATCGAGCTGAAAAAACTTTCCCGCGCCATCGAACAAAGCCCGACGACGGTGGTGATGACCGATCCGACGGGCACAATCGAATACGTCAACCCGAAGTTTTCCGAAATTACCGGCTACAGCAGCGAAGAGGCTGTTGGGGAAAACCCCCGGATTCTGAATTCCGGTACCCATCCACCGGAGTATTTCCAGCAGTTGTGGGAAACCATCTCCTCCGGAAAGGAGTGGCGGGGGGAGCTGTGCAACAGGAAGAAAAACGGGGAGCTCTATTGGGAATATGCTTCCATATCGCCGATCCGCAACTCGGAAGGAGAGATTACGTATTTTGTGGCAGTCAAGGAAGACATCACGGAACGAAAACGGATGGAAGCAGAATTGATTGAAGCCAAAAGGGCGGCCGACGAGGCCAACAAAGCCAAAGGAGATTTTCTGGCCAACATGAGCCATGAAATCCGCACCCCGATGAATGCGGTCATCGGGATGACGCATCTGGCGCTGAAAACGGACCTGACGAGGAAGCAGCAGGATTATCTGTCCAAGATTCAGACAGCTGCCGATTCTCTGCTCGGTATTATCAACGACATACTTGATTTTTCGAAAATCGAGGCCGGAAAGCTGGAGATGGAATCAGAGGGGTTCAACCTCGACGATGTGCTAGACAATTTGGCGAACCTGGTGACCTTCAAGGCGCAGGAAAAAGAAAATCTGGAGGTGCTGTTTGCCACCGCCGCCGATGTGCCACGCAACCTGGTCGGCGATTCGTTGCGACTCGGCCAGGTGCTCGTCAACCTGGCAAACAATGCGGTCAAGTTCACCGAGGCTGGTGAAATCGTGGTTACCACCGAGTGCCTGCAGCAAGACGCTGACAGCGTGACCCTGAAGTTTGCGGTCAGCGACACCGGGATCGGGCTCACCGAAGATCAACGCAGCCGGCTGTTTCAATCCTTTACCCAGGCCGACACCTCCACCACCCGCAAGTACGGGGGCACCGGCTTGGGCCTGGCGATCTGCAAACGCCTGGTGGAGATGATGAACGGTGAAATCGAGGCAGATAGTGAACCGGGCCGCGGCAGCACGTTTAGTTTCACCGCCGTTTTCGAGCTCGGTAAAGAAAAGGCTCCGAAACACCATGCACCGCCGCTGGATCTGCGGGAAATGAACGTGCTGGTGGTGGACGACAACGGCACTTCGCGTGAGATTCTGCAGACCATGCTGACTTCGTTTACGTTTGCAGTGGCAGTGGCCGCCTCCGGTGAAGAGGGTTTGCGATTGCTGGAAAAGGCTGCAAAGACGAATCCCTACGAGTTGGTCATTTTAGACTGGAAGATGCCCGGCATCGACGGCATCGAAACCGCCCGGCGCATACGATCCCATCCGGATCTGCGGCCGACTCCGGCCATAATCCTCATCACCGCCTATGGGCGAGAGGGGGTCATGCAAAAAGCCGAGCAGGCCGGCCTGGACGGTTTTTTGCTGAAACCCGTCTCTCCCTCGGTTTTGTTCGACACCATCATGCAGGCATTCGGCAAGGAAGCTCCTGCGGCGCATCGGGCTGCAGTGGGATTCGATCAGTTGGGTGCGGCGATGGAAAAAATTCGGGGAGCGCAAATCCTGCTGGTGGAAGACAATGAGATTAACCGGCAGGTTGCCCAGGAAATACTGGAAAGCGCCGGTCTGAGGGTGACCATGGCCTGCGACGGCAAAGAGGCTGTTGAGGCTATTCACCAAAACCGTTTCGATGCGGTGCTCATGGATGTGCAGATGCCGGTGATGGACGGATATGCCGCTACCGGCAAGATCCGCAGCGATGAGCGCCACCGCGATCTGCCGGTTATTGCCATGACGGCGCATGCCATGGCCGGTGACCGGGAAAAGAGCCTGGAGGCCGGAATGAACGATCACGTGACCAAGCCGATCGATCCCCGGGCGCTGTTTGAAACCCTGTTGAAGTGGATCCGCGCCGATCAGATCTGGCCGCAGACGCAGGCGGCTGGACCGGGTACCCCGGCCGCCGGGCATTCTCCGGATCCCCTGCCGGACGATCTGCCGGGGTTTGATCTGGCTGACGGCCTGCGGAGACTGCAGGACAACCGGAAGCTGTACGCCAAACTGCTGCGCACGTTCGCAGCCGACTATGCAAACAGGGCCGAGGAAATACGCGCGGCTGTCGAGCAAAAAGATATGGAGCAGGTTCGCGGCCTGGCACATGCCGTAAAGGGCGTGGCCGGCAATCTTGCCGCCACGGAGGTCCAAAACTCGGCCGCGGACATCGAGATGCTAGCCAAACAGGCGCTGGACGGGCAAGCCGTCTCCGAGGGGATGTGGGACCGGAGTCTGGCCTGCCTGGAACAGGCCCTTTTGCCTGCAGTTACGGGGATACAGGCCTGGATTGCTGCCATAGAGCAGCCCGCTGTCGAAACCCCGGATGAATTGCCGGTCGCCCTGCCGGCCGTATGGGCACGGCAGACAGCCGCGCGTCTGCGGGAGGCGGCCGAACTCGGCGACGTGTCCGGGCTGGTATCCGCTGCCGGGGAGCTGAAAGCCGATTGTGCGGAATTTGCACCATATGCTGAAAGGGTTATCGCCCTGGCAGAGGATTTTGATTTCGATGCCGTTATCGAACTGACCGAAAAACTGGCAACCGGCGAGCAGTAGGGGACCCAATGCAGAAAAACAGGGTAAAGGATCACCAGATGAGTCCATCATCATCTGCGGCACAGGTCGATCGTTTCACCATTTTGCTGGTGGATGACAACACCGCCAACCTGCAGGTATTGCGCGAGGCGCTCGATGGTCAGGGATATAAACTGCTGGTGGCCAAAAACGGCCCGAGCGCACTGAATATTGTGCAAAAGGCCGCTCCGGATCTGATTCTGCTGGACATCATGATGCCGGAGATGGACGGATACGAAGTTTGCGCCACGCTGAAGAAGGATTCGCAGACCGCCCATATTCCGGTGATCTTCATCACCGCCATGACCGATCAGCAGGATGAAGCCAAAGGACTTGCCCTGGGAGCCGTGGACTACATCACCAAACCGATCAACCCGGAGCTGGTGAGCGCCCGGGTTCAAAACCAGCTGGAGCTCAAACGACACCGGGACCACCTGGAAGAAATGGTCAAAAGGCGAACGCGTGAACTGGAGCTGACCCAGGCGATTTTGATCGAAGGCCTGGCCACGTTGGCGGAATGCCGCGACCCGGAAACCGGGGGACACATCAAGCGAACCCAGAACTATGTCAAGGCGCTGGCCCTGAAACTCAAGGAGCACGAACGCTTTCGGGATCAGCTGTCCGATGAGACCGTCGAGTTGCTCTACCTGTCCGCTCCCTTGCACGATGTCGGCAAGGTGGGGGTGCGCGACAATATCTTGTTGAAACGGGGCAAGCTGACCGATGAAGAATTCGAAGAGATGAAAAAGCACACCACCGTCGGTCACCAGACCCTGAAGATGATAGAAAGAAAACTCGGACAGAGCTCGTTTCTGCAATGCGCCCGGCAGATCGCTTATACCCACCAGGAGAAGTGGGACGGCAGCGGCTATCCGCAGGGTTTGGCCGGAGACGGGATACCGGTTGCCGGACGCCTGATGGCGCTGGCCGATGTCTATGACGCCCTGATCAGCAAGCGGGTCTACAAACCGCCGATGTCCCACGAGGAAGCAGCCGCGATCATCGTGAAGGGCAAAAACCGACATTTCGATCCGGACGTGGTCGATGCGTTCGTGGCGCTCGGCGATACCTTCCGCAACATCGCTCTGGCCTACGCCGATTACGACGAAGAAAGAGAAGCACTCGGCGGCCTGGCTCACCGCCGGCCGCAGGTCGGAGGCCGGACGGTTCGGGTACTGCTGGTCGAAGACAACGAGATCAACCGGGAGATAATGGCAAGCCAGTTGAGCTCCCTCGACTACCAGGTCGACGCAGCCATAAATGGCAAGGAAGCGCTGCAGCGATACATGGATGCAGAGTACGATGCCGTTCTTACGGACATCGACATGCCGGAGATGGACGGGTACGAGTTGGTAAAGAAAATTCGACACTCCCGGAAAGACTCCGGCCGGCCGATTCCCATTTTTGCCATTACGGCCAGTGATTTTGACCTGACCGAAGAGCGGGCCAGGTCACTTGGCTTCAGTGGTTATATGCTCAAGCCGCTCGATCCGGAGCTTCTGCAGCAAAAGCTTGCGGGGATGCTCGAAGATTCGTGAACGGCAAGCCCTGCTGTGTAACCCTTACTGGTATCAGGAGGAAACGTGAAGATTTACCGGCTGTTGACAGCGCTGTTTGTGTTGCCCGCTCTTTGCGGATGTACCGGTGTCCCGGAAGGTTTGCAGCCGGTGACCGGCTTCGACCCGGAACGGTACCTGGGCACATGGTTTGAAATTGCCCGCCTGGACCACTCCTTCGAACGCGGGCTGAGCAACGTGTCGGCTACCTACTCCCGCGGAGCCGGCGAAGAAATAGCAGTGCGAAACCGGGGGTATGAAGACAAGACCGGAAAGTGGAAGGAAATCGAAGGCCGGGCAAGGTTCATCGAAAATCCGAATGTCGGCAGCCTCAAAGTCTCATTTTTCGGGCCATTTTACAGCGGGTATCATATTATCTTCCTCGAAAAAGAGAACTATGCGTATGCCATGGTTGCAGGCTACAAACGCGACTACCTCTGGATTTTATCGCGACAACCGGTGCTGGATAAGGCGATCCTGGCGGATCTGGTGTCCAAGGCGGATCAATGTGGCTTTGAGACCGATCAATTGATCTATGTGACCCACAGCGCTCCCTGAGTCAGGGCATAGAGCGCAACGCATTGAGGCCTCAAACGGAATTAGCGACCACATTCATCGGTATGAGCGCAGGACCTCGCTGGTTTCCGTATTCGGCAACCTGATCATCGGTGTTGTCGGTGTCGTTTTTGCCGTCTACGGCCATTCCCAGGCCATTATGCTCGATGGCCTGTTTAACCTGGCGTACTTTGCGGCCGGGCTGTTTACCCTGAAGGTCGCCGCCCTGGTGCAGCAAGGCGACGACGGGCGCTTTCCGCTGGGCTATGCGTTTTCGAACCCCTGATCAATGGGATGAAAGGGGTGCTGGTACTGGGGATTTCGATCATGGCGCTGATCGGCGCCGAAGTGAATTTGTGCGGCACGCCAGCAAGATGCCGGGACCCGGCAATCGATTTTGCCCTCTGCCCTATCCGTAATTGACGCCGCCGTTCGAAGAATAACAGATCCGGAATCCGCCGTGAACAAAGCCGCGCAGGCGATCTGTCGTCACATGCCCTTGACCCTCGCAGCAGCAAGGCACTATAGAGAGGAGGGAGTTCCCAAAACGCACACGGAGCTTTTCATGCGAACCAAACCTTGCATATTGCTGGTCATCGCTGCAGTGCTTGCCGGCGGTTGCGCCACCCTCGCGGAGCCTCCCATTACACCGGATGTCTATTCGATGCCTCCGGCTGCAGCCGGCAAGCCGGCAGAATTCGCCTTGCAGTTTGAGCGGTCGAATGCCACCGGTCAGTCCGGGTTTTTAGTGCTGGAACACAACGAGGAAGCCATGAACTGGCGCCTGGCGCTGATCGATCATGCGACGGTTTCCATCGATGCGCAGTATTTCATCTGGCAGGCCGATGCCGCCGGAAGGCTGTTGTTCGACCGCCTGCTCAAAGCGGCCGATCGCGGGGTGCGCGTGCGCGTGCTGGTCGATGACCTGGTCTTTGCACCCAAGGATCGCTCCATTGCCAACATCTGTCGGCATCCCAATTTCGAGATCAAAATCTTCAATCCCGGTAGGATACGTGAAAGCACGCTCGGTGGAATCGGTGAATTTTTGCTCTACTTCAAAGAACTCAACCGCCGGATGCACAACAAGCTTTTTGTTGTCGATAACCGCATGGCCATAGTCGGCGGCCGCAATATCGGAAACGAGTACTTCGGCCTGGGACAAAAATACAACTTCCGGGACCTCGACGTGCTGGTGACAGGGCCGGTCGTCGAGGAACTCTCCCGGGCTTTCGACGTGTACTGGAACACCAAACTCGCCTATCCCGGCAGCGCCATGTCCAGTGACGCAACGATCGAAGAGCTTCAGATCCTGCGGGAGGCGTTCGAAGAAACCCTGCGCAATGACCGGGAGGTTCTGGCTGCTTACCCGATGGAGCCGATTCAGTGGAAAGATAAACTGGAAAAGCTCCCCTCGCGCATGAAAGCCGGCGAGGCGCATTTTATTCAGGATGTTCCGATTCTCTTCAAAGGGGAAGAATATCGACTGGCCGATATGCTCGATCACCTGGCAGAGCCAAATGACGAGGAAATCATCGTCGTCACGCCCTACCTCATTCCCGGGGGTACGTTACTGGAGGATCTCGCCCGGCTGTCGTCTGAGGGCGTGATGGTAAAAATCCTGACCGGATCGATGGGGGCCAACAATCACACAGCGGCCCACAGCCACTACAAGAAATACCGCCGCCGGATTCTCGCCACCGGCGCGCAACTGTATGAATTCAAGCACGACCCCTCGCCGGAGATACGCGATATTTGCGATGTGGAGCCGATCCGGGCCAAGTTCATTTCCCTGCACATCAAAGCAATTGTCGGCGACCGCAAGCGCTGTTTTGTCGGTTCGCTGAACCTGGATCCCCGTGCTTTGGCGATCAATACCGAAAACGGCCTTTACATCGAATCTGCCGGATTGTGTGCAGAGATGGCCGAGCAGTTCGATGGACTGATGATGCCGGAAAACGCCTGGCGCGTCACCGTCGACGAAGAAAACCGGCTCCGCTGGGAATCGAGTTCCGGCACCGTATCGGTGCAGCCGGCCCGCAGTTTCGGGCAGCGCATCGCCGATTTCTTTTTCCGCCTGATTCCGATCGAAAGCCAGCTGTAGGGAAACCGAGGGGCGCGCTAGGTTCGCTGCGGCACTTATTGTCGGCTATGTCGCCAGCCAGCGCTTGGATAGGTGGTTGATCACGTCGAAGAAATCTTTCCAGCCGAGATACTGCCTGCCTTTTGACTTCATGTATTCGGCCAGGTAATCGCGGGCGAATACCATGTCTGCCGCCATGGCCATGTTCAGGTCCGTGATGCCGTCGCCGATGGCAACCGCATGTTCGCAGCGATATTCGGCCATCACCGCTGCCTTGGCTACCGTTTCGGTTTCCCCTTCCCATCGAGAGTGCAGTTTCAGGTTGGGCCCATCGGTGCTTACCGTGGGAGCGTGTATGGCGTGGATGCGACCGGTGTAATCCTGCAGCCGGGTGGTCACCGAATCGAGCAGACCGCCGGAGATGATCACAAAGGGAATCCCGTGAAAGTAAAGATAATCGAGCAATTCGGCAAACCCTGCACGAATTTGCTTGCCGCGGATATAATCGATGACCTCAGGATAGCGATCGGACGGTATCGATTCCACCAGCCGGCGCACACCCTCCTTCAACGTCATGCTGCCACTGCCCACCTGCCGGGCCGCGCTGTGATAGTCTTGAGTGGAAAACGCCTCCAGCATCCCGGAAAAAGTCTCTTCCACGGTGATGGTTCCATCGAAATCGCAGAAAACGATCCGCTTGTGCAGTGGCCTGGGGTCCATTGGGCGATTCACCGGCTCGATTTCATCCGTAAAGGGCCTGGTCAAGGTCGGCCACCAAGTCGTCTGTATCCTCGATGCCCACCGACAGCCGGAACAGCCCATCCGATATTCCCATCTGGCGCCGGTCCTCGGCTGAAACTTTCACATGCGAAGTGAGCGCCGGTGCGCAAACGATGGTCTCCACGCCGCCGAGGCTCAATGCAGGGGTAATGAGTTTCAGGTTCCGAACAAACCGGTCCGGCGGAATTTTAGACTCATCCAGCTCAAAGGAGAGCATCCCACCGAACCCGCGCATTTGTTTACTGGCAATCTCAAAGCCGGGGTGGGTTTCCAGGCCCGGGTAATAGACCGTGGTGATCCGGGGATGGCCGTGCAGATGTCGTGCAAGGGCCATGGCATTGCGGTTTTGCGTATCGACCCGTATGCCGAGTGTTTTTAAGCTTCTTTCCAGCAAATAGCAGGTGACCGCGTTCAGGCTGCCGCCAAAGTTGACCGCCGATGCCTTGATGCGCTCCATGATGTCGCGGGTCGTTAGCACGGCGCCGCAGCAAATGTCACTGTGGCCGCCGAGATATTTGGTGCCGCTGTGGATGACGACATCGATGCCCAGCTCGTGTGGATTCTGGTTAATGGGGGACGCAAACGTGTTGTCGATGGCCGTGCAGATGCCCTTGGAAGCTGCCAGTTGGGCGACAGCTGCGATGTCGGTTACCCGCAGCAGCGGGTTGGAGGGTGTTTCAATGTAAACCAGCCGGGTGTTGTCCCGAAGGGCTTTTTCAAATTCTTTCACCTCGCTGCCAACGAAGGTAAACTCGATACCGAAGCGCTCGAACTCGGCCGTAGCAAAATGGTGGGTGCCGCCGTAGATGTCCCGCTGCATGACCACATGATCGCCGCCGGATGCAAGTCCGAATACGACCGCGCTGATGGCGGCCATGCCTGAGCTGAACAGCAGACCGGCTTCGGTATTTTCAAGGGCGCGCAGTTTGTCGGACACGGCTGTCTGGTTGGGAGTGTTGAAATAGCGCGGGTAGACATTTTCAGCCATATCGACATACCGGAATGAAGACGAGGTGAAAATCGGCGAGTTCAATCCGCCGGTCAGACCGTCTGCAATCGAACCACTGTGGACGCATTGGGTGTTCTTGCTCATCCTGGTATCTCCTTATATGCGTGCAGGATTTATTTCGACAAGGGCATGTTGCCAAGCTGTCTACATAATAGATAAATCAATGTGGAACAACTCATTATTGCTTGTGTCGAAAAGCCGGATGTTTCGGTTCATCGTTGCGGTCCCCGGCAGCCGGCACCAGCAGGAGCTTGCCTTGCGCATGAGCTTCGACATCCGCTCGGTTCAGCCGCATCTGACGGTATTCCCCGTTCAGATACAGCTCGACCTGATCTTGGTGATGGGCGTTTCCCAACAACCCCGATTGACCGGTGGGCAAAACGTGCCAGGCTGTTTGCGGGCTTGCCAGGTCCACGATCATCCGCTGAGATGCCCCATGGTAGGCGGCAAACGGATCCGCATAGTGATACATGGACTTGTTCACGGTCAGGTGATTTCCGCCGACCGGGAAGGGGCCGATGGCAAACAGTCGATCCAGCGGTTTTTTCTTGCCCAGAACATGTTCAAAGGTCAAGGTGTGTCTGCGACCCCACCGCCAGGCTGATGGTTCGGCACCGACATTGCGACGCAGATCGTCGAGTGCCTGCCGCAGGCTTCTGTCAATGATGTCGTCGAGGGCTTCGACCGGTTTTGTGCGGATGTCATCGATCCAGGCGGAGTCGCCGGAGCGAATAATGTGGCGCAAGGCCCTGGGAGGGAAAACCACGGACTTCATGTAGTCGTCAAACAGCGTGGCTTCGAGGTCGTCTCCGAATATGTTTTGCAGCAACCTGTGATAGACGGTTTCGAACAGGCAGGCTGCCGGGCTTTCCCTGTTCATCCGATAATCCCAGTTTGCCAGCAGACCGACGGCCTGCCGGTCGCCTTCGTCCCAGTCGCGCTTTTCAACTGCCGCTGTCAGCAACGGGGTCAGCTCCGAAGCCAGCAGGCAAGTGACGTCGGACTGCATCTGCTTGAAATGCGAGGGAGACAGTTTTTTGCCGGTGTCGAGCAATTGATGGATGCGTGCGATACGATCCTGCGGCTCCCAGTATGTGCCGATGTGAAACGGATAACCGGAGCCAGCCACGCGATTGTTGGCACTGGCAATGAAGCCCCGAGACGGGTTGATTTCGTGGGGGCGCTGATCGAACGGTATCCACCCGCCCCACTCGTAATCGCCCAACCAGCCCGGCACGGGCAGCAGGCCGAAGGGGTGATTGCGGACCGGTATGGTGGCGCTGCACCAGTATCCGATGTTTCCCTCGGTATCGGCGAAAACAAAATTCTGACCCGGCATGTGCCAGTCCCGCAGGGCCGTTACGATATCGGTGATATTTTTCGCCTGGGCAATTCGATGGACCGCTGCCACTGTCTGGATCACTTCGCGGCCGGTCCATCGGACCGACAGCGTCTGTTCGTCGAGGCGCTTTTCGAAGGCGCTGAAAACCGGTCCATGATGGGTGAAAAGGATATCGAGCACCACCGGTGCCTCGCCTTTGATCCGGATCGTCTCTTTCACGCTGTGCATGGTCTCCCAGCGGTTTGCTCTCCAGTACCGTCGGGGATTGGAGGGGTCGATCCGCTCGATGTAAAAATCGACGTCGTCGGCCATTACCGTGGTGACTCCCCAGGCCGCATGCCGATTGTGCCCGACGGCCAGGCCCGGAAGCCCGGGGATGGAAAAACCGGCGGCATCAAGTGTCGGGCAGGTCAGGTGAACTTCCCACCAGGCCGAGGGATTGCTCAGCTCCAGATGGGTGTCGTTGGCCAAAACCGGTTTGCCGGACACAGACCGCTGGCCGGATATTACCCAGTTGTTGCTGGCAGCCGCACCCCAGGGACCGAGCCAGGCGGATACCTTCCGGATCTGCTCGGCGACGGGTTCGATGACGGATTTCGGATAACGGATGTCAGGGGTGACGATCAGAGGGGCATCGGACGGGTAGTGGGGAAAAGCGTCTTTCAATTTCTCCTCACCGACGGTTTCCAGCATCCGGGCGGCGGTCAGATCCGCTTTCCAGCCGAAACTCAGGCCCCAGTTCATTACCCGCAGAACGGCGATATAGTCGCTGTCGGTCCAGGGCTCCGGGCGATAGCCCAACAGCCTGAACTCCAGGGGGAGGTTTTCCTGCTGTTGCAAAAAAGCATTGATCCCGCGGCTGAAGGCCGCCGTGGCAAAGGCGTACGGGTCGCCGCGGGGCTCCAGATTCGTTCCGGCGGAAAGCGTACGGAAAAAACGATCCACGGGCAGCAGGTCGGCGCCCAATATCTCCGCCAGTCGTCCCTGGCCGAGCCGCCGCATGAATTCCATCTGCCACAGGCGATCCTGGGCCATCGCATACCCCATGCCGAAGTACAGGTCCGGCTCGTTGGCAGCGGTTATGTGGGGGACACCGTATTCGTCGCGAATGATTTCCACCGATTGAACGAGGCCGCTCACCGCAGCGGTGCCGGAAATCATCGGTTGACTGGTGGAGACCGCCCGATGAAACCAGAGAACACCGGCGGCGACCGTCAGCACCCCGGCCGCTGCGATCGATGCGGCCGCCAGCAGCAGCCATTTCTTCCATTTGGTGTTATTCATGAGTCCTCTTTTATGCCCCGATCGGCCAGTCGGTACAAGAAAAAAGGTCCGGCGACGCAACCGAGTGCCATGCACACAAACCCCATACCCCATTGAATGGCTGGGAACGGCCGGAACAGATCGAGCACGATTCCGACCGCAAGGGGACCGAGGAAGGCGGCCCCGAATCCGACCGCGGAATGCAATGCCAGGGTCATTCCGCGGTAGCCGGCCGGAGCGGATTTTACCGCACCGGCCGTCAGTGCTGCCGAATCACCCACCAAAACGGCGCCGTACAGAACGCAAAGAGCGGACAGCAGCCAAAAAGGCAGCGCGGGATTGAATCCGATGGTCACGCACAGCAGGCATGAAAACACCATAATGGCGGTGATCGTTCTTCGGCGTCCGAATCGGCGGGCGGCCTCGTTTCCGAAAATGCTGGCGGGCAGACCGATCAGACTTAGTGCAAACGCAATCCGGGTGGCGCTCGGTTGAAAGCTGCCGGCCGGCTGCAGGCTTTGGCTGTAGACCAAATAGGCGACAATCCATGTGCGCAGCCCGAAAAGTTCCCACATGTGGGCGGCATATCCCAGGATATAGGCCAAGGTCTGTCGACTTTTCAGAACCGGACGACTGTCGAAAAGGTATCCGGTTTGCTCATTTTCAGGGGTGGCTTTCGACGCCGGGACTGCAAGTGCGGTAATCAGAAGCGCAACGGCGGAACAAACACCGGCAGCACCGAATGCCCAGCGCCAGTTGATCCAAGCGGTTATCTCGCCGCTGAGGTAAAAGGAAAGGGCAATGCCCATACCGAATGATGCGGTGTAAAAGGAGACAAACCGGGACTGAAGGGGACCCTCGGTGTTGTCGCTGACGATTTTTAGACCCGGCATGTAGATCCCGGCTAAGCTGACGCCGGTGGAAAAGCGCAGCAGGGCTGCCGACCAGAAACCCTGCGCCAGCAGGGCGAACGTCAATGAGGAGACGCACCCCACGGCAGAGCCGATCGCCAGGATCCGGCGTGCGTCGACACGATCGGTGGCACTGACCAGAATCGGTACGGCGGCGATGTACCCGGCATAGTACACCGCACTGATCCATCCGGCTTCGGTATGGTTCAGCTGCCAGATGTGCTGGAAGGTGGGAAGCAGAGCCGGGAAGGTGGCAATGCCGATGAGCCCCAACACTTCGACCAGGCAAAGTAGCAACGTTATCCGGAGAGGGGACATGCGATAAGGATCGTCGATGGCTGTTCAGACTCCCGATAGAACCAGACGCTTTGAATCACCGCTGTTTCTGCAACAATGCGGTTGCAACAATTACTTTGCCTGCGGCGGTAGAAGCAAGCAGCAGAAAGTGATCCGATACCAGCGTATGCTCCGTGAGCACGAACGGGTGCATCGGATGGGTGCGCTGTCCGATGCGTCGATGGAAGCCCGGTGAGAAAAAGCCTCACCGCTTCCGGAATTCTTCCGGCCTGATATTGAATCTTCGCATAATCTGCTGCAACGACTGACGCTCGAGCCCGCAGCTCGCAGCGGCACGGGACACGTTTCCGTTGTGCGCTGAGAGCAGGTGGGAGATGTAGCTGTGATTGAAGCGGACCAGTGCCTGCTCTTTGGCCTCTTTGTAAGAAAGACCCGGGTTCGGCTTCGCGGTGTTGCTTGCAGGATCGATTGCCGGCCCGATCTCCATGTCCGCCGGCTTGATTTCGTCGGCAGCTGAAAAAAGTATCCCCCGCATGATCCGATTTTCAAGTTCCCGGACGTTTCCTTCCCAGCGGTAGTGTCGCATCGTCTCCAGCAGTTCGGGCGATAGCTTTTTTAGCGGCTTGTTCAACTTTACGCACTGTTTCTCCAGAATGTGATTGGCTATCAGCGCGATGTCTTCGGGGTGCTCTCGCAGCGGTGGCAGGCGGATTGGCAGCACATTCAGGCGGTAGTAGAAGTCTTCGCGAAATTCCATCCGGCGGATCTTGTCTTCGAGGTTCTGATTGGTCGAGGCGATAATGCGTACGTCAACGGATATCGACTTGGTATCGCCCAGCGGTTTGATTTCTTTTTCCTGCAGTACCCGCAATAATTTGGTCTGAATCGTCGGGCTGATGTCGCCGATTTCGTCCAGAAAAATCGTGCCGCCTTCTGCTTCCTGGAACAGGCCGATTTTGTTCTGCGACGCATGGGTAAAAGCGCCTTTTTTGTAGCCGAACAGCTCGCTTTCCAAGATGTTCTCGGGCACGGTGGGGCAGTTGACCGCCACAAATGCCTTCTGGCTCCGGGGGCTCAGGTTGTGAACCGCTCGGGCCGCGAGTTCCTTTCCGGTTCCCGATTCACCGGTAATCAGCACAGTCAGGTCGTTTTTGGCGACCATCTGGATCGTTTCGTAAACCCGGTTCATGGCCGCACTTTTGCCGACAATGTTTTCGAACACTTCGTTTCCGCGGCACTCCTCCTGAAGCCGCTGGTTTTCACGGACCAGACGGCTTCTCTCCAGGGCTTTTTCGAGCCGGACCACCAGCGTTTCGTGGTCGAAAGGTTTGGTGATGAAATCATAAGCGCCGCGACGTATGGACTGAACCGCATAGTCGATGTTGCCGTGGGCGGTCATCATCACGACCGTCAACTCCGGGTTGTCGCGCTTGATTAACTCCAGCAGCTCCAGGCCGTCCATCTCCGGCATTTTGATGTCCGCCAGAACCAGGTCAAAGCGGTCTCGGGCCAGCCGCTGCAGGGCGGACCGGCCGGAGGATGTCGTCTCGATTCGACACCGCAGATCCGGTTCGAGGCTGCGCTTCAGCAGCTGAAGCATGTCTTTCTCGTCATCGACTATGAGAATGGAAACGGACATCGGATACTTCCCTCGAGGAGGCCATCACCGGCAGAAGGATGGTGAACGTCGAGCCTTTACCGGCCCTGCTTTCTACAAGGATTTCGCCGCCGTGGTTTTTGATGATCCCGTAGCTGACGCTCAGACCCAGGCCGGTTCCTTCTCCGGTGGTTTTGGTGGTGAAAAATGGATCAAAAATGCGGGAAAGGTTCTTCTTCTCAATGCCATAGCCGTTATCCGCAATTGATATTTCGATCTGACGCTCGGCGATGTGATAGCGGGTGGAAAGAGACAGCACGCCCGTATCACCGATCGCGTGCTTTGCATTCATGATCAAGTTCATAAATACCTGTTTGATCTTCTTTTCGTCAAGAAGCATTTCCGGGGCGCGCGGGTCATATTTTTTACGAATTTCTATCCGGTCGAGATCGGCGTGTTGCTGCACGAATTTCAACACGTCTTCGATAGCTTCGTCGATTCGAATCAAATCCTCTCTAGCTGGGGATGTGCGGGAAAAATTCAGCAGGTCTTCGACGATGGTTTTGCAGTTGCGGACCTGCTTTTCGATGGTTTTTAAATCCTGCAGCCTTTCCGAATTCTGTTTCTCGTCCCGGATCAGCAACTGGGTATATCCGAGGATAATTCCGAGCGGGTTGTTGATCTCATGCGCGATGCCGGCGGAGAGTTGCCCGATGGACGCGAGTTTATCGGCCTGGGCAATCTGCTCTTCGATCAGTCTTCGGTTTTCGATGTCCTTGATCAGAAAATGGATCATCGGTTCATGTCCGGAAGGTCCGCTGTCCAGGCTGCCGCTGAGCAGTGAATGAATGTAGCGCTGATCCCTGTGCAGTAATTCTATCTCGACATTGGAAACAAAGCCCTTGTCTTCGATGGAGGCCTTGACCACCTGCCAGTCGGTCTCACTGGCCAAAAACCCTGCGATGGGTTTACCGACAAACGAGGCTTCCGACCGGTCGTAACCCAGTATTTGGTATCCCGCAGGATTGATGTTTAAAATGCTTCCGCTTCGGGAAGTCACCACGATCATATCGCGAGATACTTCGAATATCCTCCGGTAGTTGTGTTCCGAGCGGGCCAGCTCTTCGGTGCGCTCGGTAATCAGGCTTTCAAGATTCTGATTCAGGTACAGCAGTTCATCGCGGGTGGATTGCAGCGTTTGCTTGTCTTTGAGGATCTGTCGATAGATTTTCCAGATCCTCTCAAAAAAAAGCGTCACCGCCCCGACGAAGACGAAAGTCAAGGTGTTGATTGCGCCGCTGAAAGGCTGAATGGGCGCCCATACAGACCCATGTCCGCTGATAACCAGGACTTGTTTGAGAATGTGACCTGCGGAGCGGGATATGGCAAAGCACGACAGGCCGATGCAAACCAGCAGCAGGTAGGTCCAGATCACATTGTTACGGTCCCGGTTTCGCAATTTGCGCACGATGTGCAGGCAGAGGAAGGAGTATACGATCATCAGCGTTGAGCCGATCAGGTCAATGGACCATATGGGCAGCGAGTAGAGCGTCATGACGGCACTCCCGCTGATGATTCCGGCCGATCTCTGTCGAGCAGGCGCCTGAGTCCGACGTAGAGAAAAACAAGGGCCGGCACGCACAACAGGTGGTCAAGTTTGGCAATGTAGTAAACAAGTTTAACGGCATTGTGATCAAAAGCATCGGTCAAACGAATCTTCCACAGGCCGATTCTCTGCACTTCAATCAACTCAAACTGATCGTCCAGAGCGTGCACCAGCAAGGTGTCGACATTCCACAGGATGAAGAACAGGGCCGAGTATTGGATCATTCTCCAGCCCGGGTCGCGTACCAGCCCTCTGTCGCGAAGCCAGTAGATCAGGCTGCCCATGGCAAACAGAAAAAAGAGGTGGGCGAACTGGTGGGCGTAGACCCCTTCAATGCCGCCATGCCCCTGGGTGGCCAGTGCCGGCTGTGTGCCGAAAAATACCGTCAGAAAGACAGTCCATCCGATTGTTGATCGCCATGTTCGCATAAGAGAGGGTACCTGTCGTGCTGCCCGCCTGTAAGATGCAGGCAGAGGGGAAGGTCGATTTTCCGGCTGCAGCGATGCGGCGCTGGCCGCACCGGGGTTTTTCACCCGGCAGTCGTCAGCCACTTTCTCGATTCGCTCGGGGGCCGGATCGAACAAGCGGTTGCCCGCAGTGTTTTGCGAATTCGAACTCTGGTCTACCACAGATGCGATACCAGGGCAAGGTCTGCCGGGGGGGCGGAAAACGGAGCAAACCGGCGACAAGCGGGCTATGGCCGCCCGTTCGGTTTCCGCTGACCGCCGCCGGCACGCAGAAAACTATGGGGAGGCGACAGCGTTGGAGGCGTCCTTTTTGTCGTATGCGGAAAGCTGTTGTTGAACCCCGCGGAAGTAGGGCAGCCAGGGGCGCATGTATTTAAAAAAGATGCGGCATAGGATGTACAGCGGGATGAAGGTGAAGGTGTATCCGACACCATCGACGAATACCAGGTTCAACGGAAAGACCACGTCGAACGTGACGTCCTGAAAGCGGGTTTGCATCCAGCCCAGGGCAAACGGGATGGGCCACAAAATTCCTGCCGAATAGGCCACCATCGTAAAGAAGTGCTTCCCCCAGACATCGGTCGCTTGCTTGTTCAAATACTTGTATTGATCCTTGTTGCCGACCCGGTATGCCTCCATGGAGAGCCTTTCTTTTTCCTTCATCTCCCTGGACATCGAGTCCAGGTAGGTCTGGTTGAAACGGATGGCCAAAGAGACGCTCAGTTCGCCGACGATCACACACAAAAATGCCAGGACCATCGTGCCGATGAAATAATCGATCAGACTCGCCCCTGTGATTCTGTAAAACAGAATCAAAAACGCATCGGCATGATAGAAAAACGTGTCTAAGAAGGCGTGCATCGCAGTTCTCCGATAAGAAGCGGTTTGCGTATCTCTGTCTGAAATATGAAAGGATCCGGGATCCGCCTCATGTTTACGGTTTTGTCTGAAAATATGTCGACCGGTTGGTGTTCAGGGCCGGCCCCAGAACGGCTGTCGACCCTGAACCCGCGCGGCAGCTGCAGAGGGCAGTTTATATGATGCTGATTCCGAAAAACCCTCGCAAGGTGTATCTCAGGCCGATGAATATGGCCAGCGCAATGAATATGCCTTTCAATACCTTGGCCGGGATGTACTTGCCGGTCCTCGGGCCGATCATGGAGCCGATGAAGATGCCGATCAACTCCATGCCGATCAGCGACCAGTGCACCATCACCCCCTTTAACACCATGAAGTTGAAAATGGCAAAGATCATGCCGATCAGCACGGACAGGGCCGATGTTCCCGCTACGACAAACATGGGCAGACCCACCACGCTCGTCAGGAAGGGGACATACAAAAATCCGCCGCCGATGCCCAGAAAAGAGGCAATCGCCGAGATAAAAAAACCGCCGACGAAAGCCCAAACAGGGCTGAAGGTAAATGTTTGGCCGAAAAAGGAAATTTCGGTTTTGGCCAGACTCCACTTGACGGTCTTAACGCCCTGGTCCTCTATTTTGCCTTTTCCTTTGATGGTTTCTTCAAAGGCCTTGGCGGCCGCCTGAGCGCCCTTTTTAGAGGCCTGTCCTTTCGGCGTCATCTCGTAGATCATGAACCCGCCGATAACAAATACGCACAAACCGAACCAGCCCTGGTACTGGGAGAATTTGATCTTACCGGCGGTGGTAAAGACCACCAGCAGGGTTGCAAAAAGGGCGCCTGCCCCTAAAAATAACCCAAGGGCCGGTACCAGCCGTTTTTGCCGATGGTAGTTGAAGCTCGATACCAGTGCGGAAAGGCCGACGAGCCACTGGTTGGAAACCCGGATGCTGTCGGTAATGAATTTGTTCAGCGCGGGAGCCGACGATTTGAATGTTTTCGCGTAAGATCCCAGACCGTAGATGGTCATGTGGCCCACGCCGGCCATAATACCGCCGAATGCGCCAACGGTTGAAAAGATCCATCCCACCCAGATGGCCCACAGCAGCCCGATGATGGGGTTGAGCTGCGGCCCCCCCGGAATGCCGAGGTACCCTTTGGCTCCGGTGGTATCGATCTGCCCCTCTTCCGTGCCCTTGGCCGCCGCATTGATGGCTTCCTCCAGCGAGCCGGCTTCCGCCGAATTTGCCAGCACCAGCGGAGCGGCAACCAGCGCTGCCAGGGCCATCACGAGAAAAACGATCTTGACATGTTTCTGCATAAATCTACCTCCTCCAGGATGATATGGTTTTCGGGGGAGCTGGTTCGTCCGGCCAACGCACGGAGTTGCAGAATCCATGCAGGATCGGCCCGGCCGAAGTTGAAAACGGCACCTGCAACGACAATCGTCTCCCCCCGTGCAACTAGGCTGCCTTGCTTATAGCAATCGATGTGCCATCCATTCCGGGCGGATCGAACGGTTTGGCCGGCAGGTCGTGTCGAATGCCGACCGATTTTAATTTCATCATTATTTCAGAATGTTGTGTGCATATTCCCGGGTGTGGGGCTTCCGCTGCAAACGGCAGCTCGATTCGGGGCAGCACCGAAGATGCCGACACGCAGTAGTGGGAAAAACAGGCAGGTTTCATAAAAAAGCAATAATCCCAAACGGTTGGTAAGATGCAGTAAAAATATTGCAGTGCAGTAAAAATAATGCACTTATTGGGATGCCGTCGGTGCTCCGTTCCCGGGATAACCGGGAAGATACAAGAAAACTATTTGAAATTATTATATAATTATATTTTTAAATATTGGGAGCGAACCGGCCGCCGTTCTGGTTTCTGTGGTATGAATATTGCTAATTGATGGGTTTTTTAAGACAACGACACGGTTGCGGGGCAGGTTGCGTGGTAACGACTGCCTGAATCGGCTGCGGTTCGGTAAATGACCTGTGGGGCCGCCCCAAACAATAAAACCCAACTGGAGGAAGTGACAATGGACAATGCGGTTTACAGCCTTTGTTTCATGTGCTCGATCCGTTGCCCGATCAAGGTGTTGGCGCGGGACGGCCAGGTCCGTTGGATCGAGGGCAATCCCCACGTGCCGGGCATGGAGGGTAGCCTCTGCCCCAGGGGCGCTGCGGGGATCGACATGCTCTATGATCACGAACGCCTGCAAGCGCCGTTGATGAGAGACGGCGAGCGCGGGTCCGGAAAATGGAGAAAAGTGAGCTGGGACGAAGCCCTGGACTTTGTGGGTGAAAAACTCAAAAAGATCATCGACCAATACGGCGGGCACAGCGTGGTTCTCGGAGAGCGGACCCAACTGGCCACCCACGTGAGCAAAACCTTTCTGAAAGCGCTCGGATCGCCCAACCACTTTACCCATGACGCGCTGTGCAAGGGGTCGGTGAACACGGCCTGCCGCTCCCTTTTCGGGTGTACCGACGCGCAGATGGCCATGGACTACAAAAACACAAAGAATATCATCCTCTACGGCCGCAATATTTTCGAGGCGATTTCCGTCAAGGAAGTCAACAACCTGACAGCGGCACTGGAAAGCGGCGCCAAACTGACCTATATCGATCCCCGGGTGACGGTTACCGCCACCAAGGCGCATCGCTACTGGATGATCCGGCCGGGAACCGACCTGGCCCTCAACTATGCGCTGATTCACGTCATATTGAAAGAAAGGCTCTACGATGCCGCCTATGTCGACCGGTGGGTCAGCGGATTGGCCGAGTTGCAGAATTTTGTGCGCCCCTACACTCCGCAGTGGGCGGCAGAAGAAACCGGCATCGCGGCCGAGGAAATCGTCACCCTGGCGCGCGAGGTGGCCGAGGACAAACCTTCGGTGATCTTCCACTTCGGTTACCGGGGGGCCAGCTACGCCAACGAGATTTACCAGCGTCGATCCATTATGATGCTCAATACGCTGATGGGCAGCGTTGAAGCCAAGGGGGGATTTTTCTTTAAAAAAGGTCCCGGCGAGGTGGGCGGAAAACCGGCCCGCAAACTTACCGAGCAGAAGTTTCCCAAGATCAGCGTGCCGCGGTTCGACAAGGCCGGCACGCCGGATTTTCCGCTGCCGGATCCGGATCACGGCGTTCCCCAGCGACTGCCCCAGGCGATCCTCAATGAGGATCCCTACCCAATCAAGGCGATGATCGCCTATCGCTTTGAACCGCTGGGGTCGATACCCGACACCAACCTAGTGAAAAAGGCGCTCGCCAAGCTCGACCTGGTCGTTGCCATTGATATCAACTACAGCGACATCGCCTGGCATGCGGATGTCGTCTTGCCGGAGTCCACCTACCTGGAACGCACCGACTGCGTGCAACAGGCCAACGGACTCAAGCCGCAGATCTTTTTGCGGCGCCAGGCGGTGGAGCCCCGCTATGACACCAGGGATGGAGCCCTTATCCTCAAGCAGATCGGCGAGCGACTGGGGATCGGAAAGTACTTTCCATACAACAGCATGGAAGAGCTGGTCGCCTGGCAGTTGGAGGGCACCGGATTCAAGCTGGAGGATTTCGATGCCAAGGGATTTGTCGCATACGGCAAGGATCAGATCTTCTGGGACCGCAAAGAGGGTATCAAACTCAAGACCCCATCGAAAAAGATCGAATTCAAATCTTCCCTGCTGGAAGACGCCGGCTATCCTTCTTTTCCGGCCTATGAGCCTGTTCGCCGGCCCGCCGGCAGCGAGTTCCGGCTGGTGACCGGTCGCATTGCTCTTCACACGCATGTGTCGACCCAGAACAATCCGTATCTGAACGAAATCGTTTCGGAGAACGTGCTCTGGATCAACAGCGCCAGAGCGGCTGAACTGGGTATCGCCAACGGCAACGTCGTGTCGATCGAATCGAAAAGCGGTTCGGGAAAGATCAAGGCGTTTGTCACCGAACTGATCCACCCGGAGACCGTGTTTCTGCTGCACGGGTTCGGCCACGAGGCCAAATTCGCCACTCGCAGTTACAACAGGGGCGTTTCCGACAGTGTTCTGCAGGAAAACATTTCCGACGAAGTCGGCGGAAGCCCGGGATTGCATGAAACATTCGTTACGGTGAAAGCGGCCTAACCATCGGCCCAAGCGCTGTCATTCGGAGGATAACAATGAGTAATTACTACCTTTTTCAGGATACCAAAAAGTGCATCGGCTGTCATACCTGCACGATCCAGTGCAAAAGCAACAAGAATCTCCCCCTGGGCCCCCGCATCAGCCAGATCGTCACGGTGGGGCCGAAGATGGTTGGCGGATTGCCGAAAGCCTCCTACATATTCATGCCCTGCTTCCACTGCGAAGATCCCTGGTGCGTGGCTGCCTGCCCGACCGGCGCCATGCAGAAGCGCACCAAAGACGGGATCGTCTTCGTCGCATCCGAATTGTGTGTTGGCTGCAAAGCCTGTATCACTGCATGCCCGTGGGGCGCCCCCCAGTGGAACCCGGAGACCGGAAAAGCGGTCAAGTGCGACTACTGCTTCGAACGTGTGGACCAGGGGCTCCTACCGGCCTGTGCGACGGTCTGCACGACCCATTGCCTGCATTTTGGCAAGGTGGAGGAGATGACCCAGATTCGTCGTGAAAGGCATGCGAAGGCCATTTCGGCGCTGGACCAGATGTAGCCACATGGATCCGGTACTGCTTCGTTCCGCGACATCGATGTGGCGGGGCATTGCGAGAGGAAAACCATGCCACAGGAACCTTGCCCGGTCAGCAGCATCCTCGAAGCGCTGACCAAAACGATCGAAACGGGACGATTCAACCGTCCCAAAACCCGCAGAATTGCGGAAGAAATTCTGCAGCTCTTAGACGACATCGCCTGGGGCAGAGCCGGAGATGAACACATTCCGGCCATGGAATCCCTCGCCGATGAGCTGGGCCGCGAACCGTCAAACGGTTCGGCTGTCGATTTCGTTCACACGCTGCGCAACGCCCTGGGGCAGCACCGCGAGGTTTTCCTCAGCCACATTCAGACTCACAATTGTCCCAGCGGGGATTGTGTCAAGCTCGCTCCGGCTCCGTGCCAGATGACCTGTCCGGCCGGCCTCGACATACCCACCTACGTCACCCTTATCGGAATGGGACGGGATGCCGAAGCCATCGATGTTATCCGGCAGGATTGTCCTTTCCCGTGGGTATGCGGGCTGGTTTGTACCCGACCCTGTGAACTGATGTGCGTGCGGGCCCGCATTGACACACCAGTCTCCATCAAGTTTCTGAAAGGGTTTGCCGCCGAACGGGCCATGTCTGAGGGAGGCTATCGAAATCCCCTGAAAGATCCCGATAAAGGGAAGAAAGTCTGTGTGATCGGTGCCGGGCCCGGGGGAATGAGCGCCGCCTACTACCTGGCGTTGAAAGGTTACGGTGTTCGGGTCATAGAGCAGCACGCCATCGCGGGAGGAATGCTGCTGCTGGGCATCCCGCGTTATCGCCTGCCGCGGGAGATCATCGACCGGGAAGTTGCCAAGTTGGAAGAGTTGGGGGTTGAATTCCGGTTCAACACCCGTTTTGGCGAGGACCTGCCACTGGACCGATTGCGGTCGGAAGGGTTTGAGGCCTTCCTTTTCGCCATCGGCGCGCACGAATCATTCAAATTGGGGATACCTGGAGAGACAGGCTGCCCGCAGGTCATCGAAGCGATCGATTTCTTGAGAAAGGTTGCTCTCGGCGACCGCAGGATTCCCGGGAAAGATGTCATCGTGGTCGGTGGCGGCAATGTCGCCATCGACGCTGCCCGGACCTGTCTTCGCCTTGGTTGCCGGCAGGTTACCATCGCCTATCGTCGCACTCGTGCAGAGATGCCGGCTGACCGGGAAGAGGTCGAGCAGGCCGAAGAAGAGGGCGTCGTCTTTGAGTTTCTAACGGTGCCCACCTACGTCGAAACCAGCGAGGATTGTCTCACCGGGCTGCGCTGCCTGCGTGCCAGGCTCGTTTCAAAGGAAGGTGCGGATCGCAAAGTCCCCAAGCCGATTGAAGGCAGCGATTTTCTGATGAAAGCCGATGTGGTGATCTGTGCCATCGGGCAGAAAGTGGAACAGGCTGGTATGGCGGCCTTGAAGGATCTGCAGTGGACACGAAGGAGCACCATTCACGCCAACATGGCCACCGGAGAAACCTCGGTGGCAGGAGTTTTTTCCGCAGGAGACTGCGTCACCGGTCCGGCAACCGTGATCGAGGCCATCGGTGGCGGGAAAAGGGCCGCAGAAGCGATCGACCGTTATCTGTCGGGAATACCGCAACCCAAAGTGCCGCCGGTACCGGTCCGTCGGGGGCGGATCGACTGGCTTGAGGTGCCGTCCAGTACCAAAATGACTCTCAGAAGGCCGGAGATGCCGCTGCTGAATATCGATCGGCGCCGTACAACCTTTCAGCAGGTGGAATTGGGCTATCCGGAAAATGCTGTGCGCGAGGAGGCCCGCCGCTGCCTGCGTTGTGATATATGCCTGCGCTGCGGCAAGTGTGTTGAGATCTGCCGTGATAAGATGAATGTGGATGCCCTTCAAATGGGATATTTAGACTTCGATCATCCGGTGCAGACCGACTTCCGCGTCGCTGCCGAGCGCTGTATCGCCTGCGGAGCCTGTGCCGCCAATTGCCCAACCGGTGCCATGCGTCTGGAAGACCGTGGGGATGAGCGAATCCTGTCGCTTTGCGGAACCATCCTCAACCGGCAGAAATTGCTTTTCTGTGAAGATTGTGGGTCTGTTCTGGGACCTGCCCGGTATCTCGATTTTATCCGCAAAAGAACGGCGACAGTGGCACGGGTTGCCGGTGACCGAAAAATGTGTGACGCGTGTGCCCGAAAATCGAAGGCACGGTACAGTTCAGACAAGGCCCCTGCTGTGCCGGAACGTAAATGAGCGGACGCGGCCTCGGCTTTATTCGCCGCTCCCGGGCCGCACGCGCATCATTCAAACATCATTGAGGAGACCCTGAAATGGTATTTCGTCGTGGCCAGAAAGTCGAAATATTCCAGGTATCGGCTGACGAAAGCTGGGAAGCGTATATGGATGAATACGTAGGCCTGCACGGCATCATTACGGATCCGGACAGCACCATCAACGACCCGGACGCACTTGTGGAAGTCAGCCTGGTCGGCAAAGGAACGCACCGGTTTCCGCAGGACTGCCTGCGGGTGCTGGAAGATTCATCCGCGCAGGAATAAGGCCGGCGGGGTCCTTCTTGTTGGCGTTGCGAACAGACGCAAACGCCTTGAAGAAATGCCGGGGCTTCTTGGATGGTTCTCCCATATGGCGGTACGCGAACTGTTGGAGAAAAAGGGCCGCAAGGCCATCACGATCGACGGTGGGCATACGGTGGAAGAAGCCGTCCACCGGATGGCGACCCATAACGTCAGCGCCCTGGTGGTGCTCGAAAACGCACAACCGGTGGGAATGTTTGCTGAGCGTGATTTGTTGCGGACCTATTTGACGCATCGGCAACGCCCTTTTTCGGAAATCCGACTGGTCGAAGCCATGACCCCCCGGTTGTTGGTCGCCGCACCGCAGGATGATACCGCATCGACACTGGAGATGATGCTTCGGGAGGGGATCCGCCATCTGCCGGTCGTCGAAAACCGATCCATCGTCGGCATGTTGACGGCCAACGATTTGATTGAACATCACTTGGGGTTCCTTGACGCCGAGATGGGCTATCTGAGGGATTATATCGCGGACCTGCATGAAGCCGGTCGCGACTGAGCTGCACATTATCGGTTTCCTGCACCTTGCTGGTCGCCGGTGATCAACGCTGCCGCGCAGCGCTATTAGCCGTTGTTGCAGTGAACAATTACTCGCCTGAAGGAAACAGCGATGATACAAATACGCATCGATGGCCGAGGATACGAAGCCGAAGAAGGAAAGACCGTACTAGAGGTTCTTCGCGACAACCGCATCCACATTCCTACTTTGTGTTATCACCCGGTTTTGAGGCCTTCTGGTTCCTGTAAACTCTGTGCTGTAGAGGTTTCCGACCGGGTGGCGGACAAGAAGATCGCCTTGTTGTCTTGCATTCTCAAAGTCAGGGAAGGTCTTGACATCACCACCGGCGGCCAGTTGGTGCAGCGGGCCAGGGTTCGCGCCTTTCGGGATTTGCTCAGAATGGCACCCCAGGCCCGCAGCATCATCGATCTGGCCAAAGCTTTCGATGTTGATCCCGGTCCTCCGCCGGACGGATGTATCCGTTGCCGTTTGTGCATCCGGGTCTGTAAAGAAATCGTCGGCCCCGGTGCCCTGAAGATGGAGAAGCGCGATGGACAGAAATTCGTGGTTCCCATTGAGGGTCACTGTATCGGTTGCGGCACCTGTGCCAATATCTGTCCGACCAAGGTGATCGTGGTGGAAGATCGGGACAATGTCAGAAAAATCACCATTCGCGGGGAGGTAATCGGCAGGCACCCCTTGGAGCGATGCGAGGGCTGCGGCAGATATTTTGCCACCCCGCGGTTTCTGGATCACATCCATCATCGAACGGCGCTGCACGCAGACACCAAGATCCACCACAACTACTGCCCGACATGCGCCAAGCTGTTTTCGGATCGTATCAAATCGATCAGCGACAGAAGCCGGAAGTAACCGCTGCGAGGGAGTGCTTTGAAATCCGCGCAGGCGAATTTGCACCAGAGGTGGACAGGAGTTGTAGCATGGCAAGGATACTGGTTTTGGACGATGTCGCCGATGCTGTGAAAATGATGAAGAGGATTCTGGAAAGCGGCGGGCATGAGGTTTTCACCTTCACCGATGAGCGGGAGGCTCTCGATTTTCTTTCGCGCAGCAGGGTCGACCTCGCCATCCTGGATATCCGGTTGAAAAAAATGAGCGGTTTGGTAGTTCTGGAAACCATCAAGAAAAACCATCCCGTCACCCGGGTCATGATGCTCACCGGTCACCCCACTGCTGAGACCCTGCACGAATCCAAACGCCTCGGAGCATCTGAATACTGCGTCAAACCCATCGACACTCATGAGTTGGAAAAGAAAGTTGCGGCAGTGCTTCAGGGGGAGAATGTGTAGGGCTGTTGAACGGCGATCTTCACCAGCTGTCCTTTTTTCAAGCGCTGACCTTCCTCCAGGCCGTTCATTACGGCTGTGGTTTTGCCGTCCCACCGGTTGCCCGTCCGCTTCGACAGCGCGGCCAGGTTTTCACCGGAGTCGGCTGAAACGATGCGGAGGCGGGTCTCGGTGATCGAGGATTTCTCTTCTCCGGTCATGGGCCGAAAGCTGAATGCAGTTTTTCGAAGCAGCTCGCGGCGGGCCTCCGGTGCCAGGCCGACGAAACGGTAGATGGCTTGGCGATAGGCGATCCACAGAAAGCAGAGGCATACCGGCTCTTTTGTGCTGGCGTCGGTGTAGGTTAGCAGGTAGGCGGGAAGCCGCCCTACCGACGCCTTTTCCGCCCGGGTGGGCTCGACGCCGTATTTTTTTTTCAATGCCTCCCGATATTTGTCCGCCGGCTGCTGCGGATCGGATCCCTCTCCTTCAATGCCGAGGGCAATCACGGCGTCCTGTTTCTCGGTTACGGCGAAAACAGCCTGACGGGTGTTGATGGTTTTCCAGCCTTCCGGGAACTGAATCGACAGATCCAGCAGCGGGTGCAGGAAGGTCCGGCCGATAAAAACCCCTTCTTCAGGGTTGGCGCCCACCAGCAGTCCATCCAGCTTGCGAAGGTAATCGGTCTTCCCGGCTGCGATCCCCGGCTCCTTCTGCCATTGTATCCGGGTCGCGTCGTCGGTGATTCGCTGGGCGCGGTTGGGGGTCGAGGGATGGGTGTCAAAGAACCCGGGTATTCTTTTATCGCCGGTCTGCATTTCGGCGAAATCTTCGATTCGACTCAGTATCGGCGCCAGTGCCCGGGGGTTGTAACCGGCATCGGCGGCAATTGCCTGGCCCAGCTGATCGGCTTCGTATTCGTCCTGACGGCTGTGGGCCGCCAGGTACGCCCCGCCCATCAGGTACACCGGCATGTTGATCAAGTTTCCCAGGTCCTGGCTGATCACACCGCCGACGATCGCACCGGGAACGCTCAGAAGGGTGGGCAAAAGCGCCTTGCGTTGCTGCTTGGCGCTGTGGCGGCTGCTGACGTGAACGACTTCATGTCCGAGGACGTTGGCCAGTTCGTCTTCGCTTTCGGTTAGCGCGAGCAGACCCCGGGAGACAAATATCCAACCGCCGGGCAGGGCAAAGGCATTGGGCTCAAACTGGTCGAGGATCTGAAAGTTGTATTCGAACCGCTGATCCGGGTTGGCTCCCACCACGCGGATTCCCACCCGCTGCAGGTATTTGGTCTTATCAGGATCATTTGAGATCCCCATCTCCACGGCGACGATCCTGGCCGTTTCGCGTCCCTGCTGCACGTCCTTTTCGACCGGCTGAAGGAGAACTTCACTGCCGCCGGTAGCGCAGGCCTGGATACCGAGCATCAGGGCGCCAAGGGCCAGGGCGAGTGCGATCTGTCGTCGGGTTGAGATCGAGTACATTCTATAAAGCGGCTTATTCCGGTTTCGAATCCTGCAGCAGGTCTGTAAATTCCGGCATCAGGTTTTTAACCTGCCAGTCCGGCAGGAAAAACGGAAAGTCATTTTGGGAAGAGATCGCCGGATGTTTATCGGCATCTTCGCCCAGCTTGTCGAAAATGGCAAGTTCGTAATCCTGTGACCCGGTTACGCGGATCTGATAGATCGGTGCGGAAAAATCTTTTTTACCGCGATCGACAACATACGAATCGCAGGCGAGCTGGGACAGGGTGGTCAAAAACGAATCGAGTCTTGCCTGATTGGCCTTTGCGCCTTCAGAAGTCTGCCAGACCATTTCAGCCTTGACCGGGGCGGCGGCCGTTTCCTCAGCCTGGGGGGCACCACTTTGCTCCAGCGCACCCTCTTTGCGCTCCAGCAACAGGGACCCGGCGCCTCTGGTGACCCGGACCTGCCGGATCTCGCTGACGGGAAACGACAGCACTTGATTGTCACGCAAATCCGCCAGCTCCTGGTCGAATTTGCTGCGAAAGTTATCCCGTGCATTGTAAACATTGGGGTTTTCCGCGATCCGCACGAACGTGTGACGGAACGAAGGCGCTGTTTTCCCGATCTCGAACTCCCGCTGCAGGGTGTCGCCGGCCCATGCCTTGACGCGGATTTTCTTGTCTGCCGTCAAGTCGTAGCGGGTCGTGTCACCGGTGGTGGAAATCAATTCGGTTAGCGTGAGTCCTTCGATCGTGTCGATCATCTGCTGCACCTTGCTTTTTGCGGCCGGATACTTCTCGTCACCGACAATCCAGTCGTTATTGCTGCGGCTGAGCACCAGATTCGCCCGCGGTCCGCCGATTTCAATTCGAGTGATCTCGCTGCCGGACACCGGCGGCAGCTTCGGCAATTCATACAGGGCGCGGTCGGGTTTACGGGCGACCAGGTAGATGGACAAACCGATGATGATGGCTGCAAGGATGAATATTTCTTTTTTCAACTTCATGGCCGATTCTTTCCCGTTGGCTGCGTTCAATCGGGTTCAATTGGGCATTCGATCCGAAACCGGATTTGCGGTTATCGTTGAAACATTTCCTGGATGCGTCTTTTACGGGAAGCCCTGCGAAACCAGGTGATGATGCCGAAACTGACCACCAGCACCGGCAGGCCGGCAATGTTGAAGGCTTTTACGAATGTCCGCGTCCCGGGCCCGGTTTCATCCAGGGGATTGAGCTGCTGTCTTTTCGCTCGCATCACCGCTATGTCGCTGCGGCTGTTCAGGGCATCGATCACGTTCATGATGAAAACGGCATTGGCGCTTTGACCCTGGGGATCGATGACATTGTCTCCGATCATCTCCGAGGAGCCGATCAAAAAGATTTTGCCCGGTTTGCCCCGAGCGATGAATCCGCCCTGGCTTTCGATCTCCGCGGAAAGCGGCTTCGCCGGCTGATCGGCGGCGGTGGTTGCTTCAGAATCGGTTTCAGCTTTGCTGCTGTCTTCCGTGTCGTCAGCTGCAGTTTTTACCGGAATCGACTTGCCTTCAAAATAGCTGGGGAACTCTCCCTCCAGCAGATAGGCAAGGGGAAAGCTCTGCAGATCCTTATCCGATTGCGGCGGAAAAATGAGTTCGGGATTCAGATTGATCCGATCACGCATCTCCCAGGACCTTTCCGAAGAGGAAAACAAGCGATGCCCGGTGAGCTCGTTTTGCCGGACACGATCTTCAATCGCCTCCACCGGTGATACCTTGACGGCAACCAGGCTCTTGATATTCTTCATGAAATCTAGATCATGGTTGACCATCCGGGGTTGAATCAACGGTGCAAAATAGATCGGCCGATCACCGCCGCCCATTCTGTCCGGGAGTTCCTGCCGGTAGCTCTCTTTATCCATCACATAGGCGGGCCGGATGCGAAGGCCGTAATGTTCGAGCAGCTTTTCAATACCGGTCTGCAACGGCACATACCGGGGCCCCTGGGGCATCCCCATGCCCTGGGGACCGGAAGGGAAGATCTCGTTGAAAGCGTCTAGGAACAGTGCCAGGTTGCCGCCGCCCATCAGGTATTGATCGATGACAAACAGCTCGTAGTCGGTGAACTTTTCCACCGGTCGGGCAACCACAAGGCAGCCGAGATTGGAGGGAATGCTGCCGTCTCCCACAGAAACATTTTTAATGCTGTAAGACCGTGAGACGATGTCGCGGAAGGCCGTCAGGGCAGGTTCCGACTGGGGGGCACCGGGGGGCAAGCCCGGTGGCCTGTTGAGGGGCAGTGTACCCTTGTCGGCGAGATAACCGATGTCTTCGTTAATGTCGATCAGCGATTCGATGCTTTCTGCGATGAGGTTTTCCAGCTCATCCGGATCGACCATCTGATAGCGCGTGCCGATTATCGGCAACCGAAGAACAGTTATCATCGGAATCAGCGCATTGCGCTCTGCGTGCTCGAGTACCAAACCGACGGAGCCGGTTCCCGCTGCAATGTTTTCCTTTTCGATATTCGGCCACCGCAGGCTCAGGACATTGTATTTCTTCGATTCGAGTTCTTCCGCAGCGTTCCCGTCGATGGAAGGATCCAGGGATCGGAATTCGAGCAGGTTGAAATAGCGGGGGTTGAGCTGTTTCACCGCCTCTTCAATTTTTTGCGGCAGGCTCATCAAATCCGGCAGGCCGATTTGGTCGGCCACCTGTTTCAGTGAGGAGGACAGAAACAGTTTGATGTCGATCTTGCCCTGCAGTCGCATCAGAGCGCTGATCTTTCGGTTCAGCTTCGTGATCGATGTGGTAAGCTGGTATTCGAGTTGATCCGTGGCGGTGATGGTCGGTATCCGTTCGATCAGATCACCGTGCAGAATCACAAGGCCCATATAGGCTTGCTGGAACTTGACCTGGTCTTCATCGATAACCTGGATCTGAATCGGATTGATGCCGTAACTGCGGGCCAATTCCTGGTTTGACCGGGCCATGGCACCGACATCGCCTTGCTCGGCGCTGACATCGTAGAATCGATAGTTGAAGTAGCGGTTGGCGTATATGGCATACTCTTCCAGCAGGTCGCGCAGATAGCGCTCCGTGTTGTTGTGGGGTGCGGGAAGATTGCGGGTGAAAAACACGTTGATGGTCAGCGGCTCTGTCAGGGTGCTCACGACCTGTCGGCTGGCCGCTGAAATCGAGTAAGCGCGGTTTGCGGTAAGGTCAATGCGGTAAAACAACGTTACCGCCGCAAAGTTCACCAGCACCACTACCACCATATATATCGCGAATTTGGCGATTTTCTGCGATCTGGCTTTCGCCACCATAGCAGGACTCTCCTTACTTTTTTTCCTCGATGACAAGGCGGGCGGCATACAGCCCGATAAAGCTGACGCTTATAAAATAGACGATATCTCGTGTATCGATGATTCCTTTGGAAATATTTTGAAAATGGGGAAAGGTGCCGACATATGACAGAATTCCCAAAAGGGATTCGGGCAGGAAAAACAGCATGCGCTCCATCAAGGTCAGGGTAAAGCAGATCGCCATGCCGATGATAAACGCCACAATCTGGTTGCGGGTTAACGACGAGGCGAACAGGCCGATGGCTGCGTATGCAGCCGCGAGTAGAATTGCACCTATGTAGCCGCCCACCACCGGGCCCCAATCCAGCTGGCCCAGCAGAGAAACCGTTAAGGGATAGGCCAGGGTCGGTACCAGCATGGCGCCGATAAATGCCACCGCAGCCATAAATTTGCCCAGCACGACCTCACCGTAGCGCACCGGCAGGGTGAGCAGGGTTTCGTAGGAGCCGACGTTAAGCTCTTCTGAAAACAGCCGCATGGTTACCGCCGGCACGACAAAGGCAAAGATTACCGGCAACATGGAAAAAAAGTTTCGCAGGTTGGCCTGGTCCAGCAGGAAAAAGGTGGAGAAAAAGAACCAGCCGGTTACCAGCAGAAAGATGGAAATAACGATATAGGCAACCGGAGAGATAAAATAGGAGCCGAACTCTTTGCGGAATATATACACAGCCTGGTGCATTTCAGTTCTCCTTGGTCAACCCGCGGAATATGGTTTCAAGGGTCTGGGTCTGCTGATAAAACTCGAGCAGTACCCAGTCGGTCTGTTTGACTTTACGAAAGATCTCTTCCCGCGGATCCTGTCCGGAGGAGATGGTCAGCTTGACGCTTACCTGATCGCTGCTTTCTTCGAGCCGGGCAATGCCGGTTACCCCCTCAACCGATGAGATCTGTTTCTCGATTTCTTCGAAGGGGGCGTTGCGGACCGTCAGATGGATCACATTCGTGTTGCCCGAGGACTCCTTGAGTTCCCGCAGGTTCCCATCTGCTGCGATTTTACCCTGGTGGATGATGACCACCCGGTCGCAGGTGGCTTCCACTTCGCTGAGGATGTGGGTGGAAAGGATGACGGTTTTCTCCTTTCCGATGTGTTTGATGATATCGCGTATTTCGATGATCTGGTTGGGGTCGAGTCCCGAGGTCGGCTCGTCCAGGATCAGGATTTCCGGGTCGCTCATCATGGCGTGTGCCAGGCCGACTCGCTGCTTGTATCCTTTGGAAAGCTCTCCAATCGGTTTGTGCATCACCTCCTGCAGTCCGCACTGACGGGCCAGTTCGCGAATGCGCGACAGGTTGCGGTCGGCGGGAATGGCGCGGATGTTCGCCACGTAGCGCAAATAGTCGAATACGAGCATATCCGGATACAGCGGCGCCGATTCCGGCAGGTAACCGATGATTTTTTTTATTTCGAGGGACTGGTTTTCGACGGTGAAGTCTTTCACCCGGATCGTGCCGGAGGTGGGTCGCAGAAAACCGGTCAGCATCCGCAAGGTAGTGGTCTTTCCGGCGCCGTTCGGACCCAGCAGGCCCACGATCTCACCCTTGTGGATATCGAAGTGGATCTGATCCACCGCGGCGACCTGGTCGTAGTGCTTGGTCAGATTTTCAACGTGGATCATCACGATCTCCTCTGATCTCTGTCATTTGGTGCACAGACGCTTTCCCAATGGAAACGGCCTGTTATATGGAAGCCATCCCTATAATAAAATGGATTTTGCTTGTCAAGATCCCGCTCGGCCGGCACCCATCCCGCAGCGGCGTTGAAGAATATACGCATAAAGCGGTCATTCGGCAAGTTCGAGAATCCGCCGGGAGGTATATTCCGCCGTATCGGCCAGAGCATCCAGCGGTATAAACCGCAAGGCATTATGGGAGAACAGGCAGGTCGCCGAAGCTGGAAAGTCCTCATCTGCGCGGTAAAATATGTAGCGCAGGGTAATTTTCGGCAGCGGACGAACGTGAAAGGAAATATCGCCGCTGGCGGGCCCGGTCGCATCCGCTCCGGCCATGGCCTTGAGTATGTTGCTGCGACCGGCTTCGATCTTCGGCACATGCGGCACCAGAATGGTTTCGGTGTGCCGCGCAAATGCTGCAGCGTAAGGTCCACTGTCGGGCATTTCTTTGAACGCAAGGAACGGTTCCAGGACCGGTTGCTCGGCTTTGTGGTGCAATGCATAGAGAGAAATGACAATTCCGCGGGGACCGTCTTCCGGCTGCCCGTTCAGAAAAATACCCCGGGGTGTGATCCGGCAGGCGGTGCCAAACGCTTCGAACAACAAATGATCTCCCTCTGCGGCACAAGGCAGATGCTGCTCGAAATGGGCAATGGAACCGGTGTAGAGGCGATCCAGGTTGTCTTGAATGACAGCGGCGTAGTTGCTCATTGTTCATTCAACTACATATCATTGCAGTCAGTGTCAACACAAGCCGGAGGCCTTTGCGGAAGGTTTTTGCCGCCTTGGTCAGGTTGGCTGCCGGTTTCGGCGCTGAATCGACATGAGTGTTCCCGCAACATTTCGCAACAATTGGTAAAAGATATGAATTGGTTCGAACATGCGCTGCACGGGTTGTTGCTTCCCGCTGACAATGAATTGGCCCGCCCCTTGAGTGATGGGATAGTTTCGCTGACCGGCGCAGATGTGATATAGGTACGAAGCGGAAGGAGTCCGATGGTGATACAAGTTTTACCGGGAGTGAAAGCGCTGATTTTCGACTGTGATGGAACCCTGGCAGATACCATGCCGATTCACATCAAGGCCTGGTGCGACACCTTCGCCGACTATGGCATCCGGTGCCCCGAGGAGTTTTTGCAGACCGTCATGGGAATGCCGGCTGCCAAGATCATAGAACGGTTCAACCGGCTCTACGGCCACCATCTCGACCCCGTGGCCTTTGCCGTTGAGAAAAACCGCAGAGCCGGGCGGAAGCTGCACCGGACCCAACCGATCGAACCGGTTGCGGACATTGTGCGGCAATACATGGGCAGGCTGCCGATGGCGGTGGCTTCCGGCGGTACGCGCAAAAATGTCCTGTTGACGTTGGCGTCGGTCGGGCTCGCAGATTGCTTTGCGGCGGTGCTGACTTCCGATGATGACGTCCGCCCGAAACCGAATCCGGAAATTTTTCTGGAGGCCGCCCGGCGCATGAACGTCGCTCCCGGGGCCTGCCAGGTGTTTGAAGACGGCGAGGCCGGTTTTGAAGCGGCCCGTAGGGCCGGAATGTTCGTCACGGATGTGCGGGGTTTTATCGATTGAGGGTGAAAATGCCGTACCGTCTGGCCGGGCGAGCCTTCCGCGAATTGTTTTTGCTCGGACGCGTTGCAAGCGTGCGGCCATTGACCGGGGAGAGCCCAAGTGGGCAGAAAACAAGCACCGGGTGAATTCGATAAAAAGACGAGGCGGTTGCAACGGCCAAAGACCTGCAGTTTACAGGCCACTCGCCCCTTGCCAACAGGAGTGCCGTCATGCAGCTCAAAGTGATCAATCCCTATGACCAAAAAATCTATGTAGAACTTCCCTATGATACCGAACCGCAAATTCAGCTTAAGTTGCAAAGCGCACGGCAAGCGTTTGAGAAATGGCGCCGAACGCCGCTTCAAGACCGCATCGCTGTCATCCGCGAGGGATTGAGCTATTTCGAGGCGCACCGGGATCAAATTGCCGAAGAGATCAGCAGTCAGATGGGCAAACCCATCGCCCAATCGCACAATGAGTTCGGCGGGTTTTTTGAACGGGCAAATACCATGCTGGAAATCGCGCCTCAGGCATTGGAATCCGATCTGCTCCCACCCCTGGAGGGCTTTTACCGCCGAATCGATCGTGAACCCCTCGGTGTGGTCCTGGACATCGCCGCGTGGAACTATCCGCTCTTGATTGCAGTCAACGTGATCGTTCCCGCCTTAGCGGCCGGCAACAGCGTGCTGATCAAGCACAGCGCCAAGACACCGCTGTGCGGTGTCCACTTCGAAAAGGCTTTCGGCGGGCAGGTCCCTGGTTTGGTGCAAAACCTGATCCTCAACCACAAACAGACCTTGAAGATCATTCGCACCAGAGCTCTGGACCATGTGGTGTTCACCGGCTCGGTGCCGGGGGGCAGGGAGGTCTACCGGGCTGTGGCTGAGTGCCTGATTGCGGCGGGTCTGGAGCTGGGCGGAAAGGACCCTGCATACGTGGCCGAGGATGCGGATCTGGCATTTGCGACTGCCAATATCGTCGACGGCGGGTGTTACAACGCCGGACAGTCCTGTTGCGCCATTGAGCGTGTGTACGTCCACCGCAAGCATTACGACGCTTTTATCGATCAGGCTCGTCAGGTGATGTCCACCTATCGGCTCGGGGACCCGTTGGATAAAACCGTCACCATGGGGCCGCTGGCAACTTCCACGACCATACAGCTGCTGGATGCGCAGATACGCTCTGCACAAGATCAAGGGGCTCGAATGGTTCTGGGCGGTAAACGGATGGACCAGTCCCCGGGCAATTTCTACCTGCCCACCCTGCTGGTCGATGTCCCCAACGATGCCGATATCATGCAGGAGGAAAATTTCGGGCCCGTGCTGCCTGTGTGCCCTGTGGAAAATGATGCGAAGGCCTTGAAAATGATGAACGCTTCCCGCTACGGTCTGACCGCATCGGTATGGACGTCGGATCGGCGGCGGGCCGAGTGGTTTGCCAGCCGGCTCAACACCGGCACCGTTTATCAAAATCGCTGCGACTATCTGGACCCGGCATTGCCATGGACCGGTGTCGGTGAAAGTGGATTCGGCGTGAGCCTATCCAGGTACGGCTTTCACCATTTGACCCGCTGCAAGAGCATCCACTTCCGCACGGGACCTATTCAGGGGTGACATACGCTGCCGTAATTCCGCCATCTACCATGAACGTGGATCCGGTAATATAGGAAGAATCTCCCGAAGCCAGAAACAGGGCCGCCTGTGCCATCTCCTTTGCTTCGCCGAAGCGCCCCATGGGAATGTGAACCAACCGCCGCTGGCGCTTTTCTTCGGTGTCCAAAAATTTCATGAGCAGTTCGGTGCGCAGAGGACCGGGGCATAAGGCATTTACCCGGATATTTTCCCGGGCATGAATAACAGCCAGCTCCCGCGTCATGGCCAGCACTCCCCCTTTGCTGGCGGTGTATGCCAGCTGGGGTGTGGCGGCACCCAGCTGGGCCACGAAAGAGGCGGTATTGATGATCGAGCCGCCTCCCGCACGTTTCAGGGCCGGTATTCCGTGCTTGCATCCCAGAAATACGCTCTTGAGGTTAACGGCCATGGTCAGGTCCCAGATTTCTTCTTCGGTGACTTCGGCGTTGTCGTCTTTGCTGTGCATGATGCCGGCGTTGTTAAACAGAATGTGCAGGGCACCAAATCTGGATTCCGCCGTTTCCACCATTTTGCGGCAATCTTCGGATCTGGAGACATCTGCATGCAGGTAAATGGCGCTGCCGCCTTCGGCGCGGATCTGTTCGACGGTTTGGCTTCCGCCTTCATCGTTGATATCACAGAGTACGACGGCGGCACCCTCGGTGGCGAACAGAAGGGATGTTGCCCGTCCGATGCCACTGGCCGCTCCGGTGATCAGGGCCGTTCGATCGTTGAGTTTCATGACTAAATCCTTTCAAAGTAGCGCTGTCTTTCCCAATCTGTGACGGCGCGTTCAAAGGCCTCCTGTTCGACTTGATAAAAACGAGCGTAGTGACGGGTAATGTTTTCACCCAGTGCGGCTTTGACAAAACCACTGCTTTCAAAAAGACGCCTGGCTTCCTGGAGGCTCGACGGTACCCGGGGCAGATTTTCGGCGACATAGAGATCGCCCTCAAGTGCTGCCGGGGGTTCGATGCGCCGGGCAATGCCGTCCAAGCCGGAGGCAATGGACGCCGCGATGGCCAGATAGGGGTTGCAGTCTGCCCCCGGGATCCGGCATTCGATGTGCACCCCTTGGCCCTTTCCCACAACCCGGAATCCGGCGGTGCGGTTGTCATAGCTCCAGGCAATCCGGGTAGGCGCCCAGCTGCCGGGTTGAAACCGTTTGTAGGAATTGACGGTCGGTGCGTAAAACACCATACATTCCGGTGCGTGCGCCATCCATCCCCCTAAAAACCACCTGAAAACAGGGGAGCAGCGAACCGGCCCGAATTTTTCTTTCCCCTGGAATGCATTTCCTTTGGCGTTCTCCAGGCTCAGGTGGATATGAGCACTGGAGCCGGCCTGATCGGCACCAACCTTCGCCATAAAGGTAACGCTGTATCCGAGCTGGTCCGCCACCTCTTTCATGCATTGCTTGTAAAGGACGTGCCGGTCGGCCATGGCCAGCGCATCGCAATAGCGCAAATTGATCTCGTGTTGACCGCAACCCCATTCGCCCTTGGAGCATTCCACCGGAATACCCGAGTGCTTCAAGTGGTGCCGCACGGCGCAGTTGAGGTCTTCTTCCCGTGTGCCCTGCAGCATGTGGTAGTCCTCGAGGTACCATCCGGCGGACTCCAGCCCGCTGTAATTTTTCTTGGATGCGTCGCGATAGGTGTCGCGGAAGATGTAATATTCCAATTCCGTACCCGCCATCACCCGCAAGCCCAGAGAGGCGGCGGCTTCAATCTGCGTTTTCAAAATCGATCGGGGCGCCTGACCAATCAGACTGTGGTCTTTCGAATCTGAAAGGTCACACATGACCAGGGCCGTGCGCTGCAACCAGCTGGTAACCCTCAAGGTGCTCAGATCCGGCACCAGGTGGAAATCACCGTAGCCTTTTTCCCAGTTGGCGAAATCGTAGCCTGGGACCGGCTGCATTTCCATGTCGACGGTCAGCAGATAGTTGCAGGCATGGGTGCCCTCACCGGCCGCGTGTGCCAGAAAAAAGTCGGCATCCAGGCGTTTTCCAAGAAGGCGTCCGTAAAGATCCGGGAAAACGACCTGCACGGTGTCGATGAGTTCGTCTTGCACCATGCGGGACAGATCTTCTAAGGTCAGCATTCCGGTCATCACGGACATGGGCGTCTCCCGAAGTTTTATTTTTGGCGCGCAATGACCTGCATAACATACTCCGGCAGTTTGCAGCAAGAAACCGCCGACGGATCCGCACATGGCGGCCCAGCGGCTTTCGTATTGACTTGGAAAGTCGGGGTGTCATATTTTACAGAACTGCCAAGCGGCAAAAGGGGGCGTTGCGGGTCCAGATGGGAAAGACAAGGATTCTTAACATTGCACACCGTGGGGCACGGAGTCTGGCGCCGGAAAACACTCTGGCGGCTGCACGTGCGGCTCTGGAGGTCGGTGCCGACATCTGGGAGACCGATGTGGGCGTCACCCGTGACGGAGTTCTTATTCTTTTCCATAACGATTCACTGAACGGCACCACCGATGCGCAGTTGGTTTTTCCCGACCGGGCGCCCTGGATCTTTACCCGGTTTGATTTTGCGGAGTTGCAGAAGCTGGATGCCGGGTCGTGGTTTGTGCGAGCCGATCCATTCGATCAGATCAAAAATGGTGCGGTGCCGGCCGAACGGTCGGCGTCTTACCGGGGGGAAAAGATTCCAACGTTGGAGGAGGCCTTGCTGTTTACCCGGGATGCCGGCTGGCGAATCAATATCGAACTGAAGCAGCTTCCGCCGCCGATGGAGAAATTTCCGGTCCTTGAACGGGTGCTGTCGATGATAGACAGGCTCGGCATTGGGCCCGAGCAATTTGTGTTATCATCATTCAAACTCGATTGGCTCAAGCAGATCCACAGGCTCAGATCCGAAATTGAACTCCAGGCAGTGGTCGGCTTTTCAAAGGTGAAACCGATTCGTTGGGAGCCGCTGGAATTTGAAACCTATAATGCGCGGTACAACCTTGTGAAAGAGGCGACCATAAGGACGCTTTCCGAAAAGGGTGTGGCGATAAATGTGTGGGCGGTCAATGAAGAAAGCGACATGCGGCGGTTTATGTCCGCCGGTGTGGCCGGCATCATCACCGATTTTCCCCAGCGCCTGACCCGGATAAGGAATGAAGCCTAAGCGAGCACTCCGATTGCCGGACCCGAGCCGAACTGTCAGTCGAACCGGGAAGAAAGGAAAAGACACTATGCCAATGAACAGGACCACGGCGATTTGCATTCTCAACGGCTATCCGAAAGCCAGCCGGGAAAATTTTGATCTTGCCGGTGTGGGGCACCCCCATGACTTTTTCAAAGACTTCCTGAATCGATATGTGCAGAAAGTGACCGTGGACGTGCTGTTCGTAGCCGATGCCGGAGAGACCCTGCCTGCCGGAGCCGGCCTGACATCATACGACGGGTATATCTGGACGGGATCGGATCTGACAATCTATAGTACAGACGATTTTCGGGTGAGCCGTCAGATCGAGCTGGCCCGGGAGATATACCGAGCTGGCGTTCCCAGTTACGGAAGCTGCTGGGGAATTCAGATGGCCGCGGTGGCTGCCGGAGGTGATGTAGCAAAAAATCCGAAAGGTCGCGAATGGGGCATTGCCCGGCGGATTGTCCGCACCGAAGACGGTCGGCGCTCGAGCATGCTGGCCGGCAAACCCGACCGTTATGATGGCTTTATCATGCACCTTGATGAGGTCACCCGCCTGCCGTCCGGGGCCACCCTGCTTGCCACTAACGAGCACACCCGGGTCCAGGCACTGGAGGTCAGGTACGCAAAAGGGATTTTCTGGGCTAGCCAGTACCACCCCGAGTACAACCTGCAGGAGATGGCCCGGTTAATTGCCGCCCGGGCCGAGCCATTGGTTGCCGAGGGGTTTTTTAAGGATACTGCGCAGGTTCGCAGCCATGCACGAGATTTACAGACCCTTCACGAACAGCCGAATTCCACCGAACTGAGGGAAAAGCTCGCCATCGGCAGCGATATTCTAACTGCGGAAATCAGAGAACAGGAGCTGCGCAACTGGATGGATTTTCTGGTGTTACCGTCGATGAAATAATCTCGGGAAATACCGCTTGGCCGGGCCTTCGACAACCCATTTGAAAAATGCTGTCGACAGTGAACGTTGCGCTGCACCTCCGATTACCAGCGCGGTTTATAGCCTTGCCGGAATATCTCTGATAGCCATCATTGCCGCGATCCGAAAATAACCTTCGCAAGCGCTTTGACACCAAAGCCGCAAGACGGCAAGTCAGGGCTTTCTTTCCGGCAGCCGCCGGGCGTCCTGCAAACAGAAAAACAATTTGACAATGCCCGGGACAACTGATTTGGTAGGAACAAATTTATTCCCGGTGTATCCGCTCATACTCGCCTTCATCCGTTCTTTCTTTCAACCATCCATAAAGGAGGAGTCCCATGCGAAAGAAATCAATCTATTCTGTTATTTTAATTGTTGCTTTTTGGGCTGTCGGTTCCGGGATTGTCCTCGCCGAGGAACTGGCTCTTTTGACCTGGAAGGGTTATGCACCCGTAAACCTTGTTGAAAAATTCCAGAAAGAAACCGGTATTACCGTAAAGGTGACGTATTCCAACAATGAAGAGATGATCGCCAAACTGCGTGCAACCCGCGGGGCCGGATTTGACCTGGCACAACCCAGCCAGGATCGTATCTCCTCGGTTCAGCAACAATTTAAAATTTATCAGCCCATTGATCTGTCGAAAATCGACTCCAAGCAGATCATCCCATCGATGCTCGAGGCCGTAAAACAGAACACCATGGTGGACGGCAAACCCCATGCGGTACCCTTCTGCTGGGGGACATCCGGGCTGGTGGTGAACAGAAAATTTGCTCCCAATGCCACCGATTACTCGGATTTGTTGAACGCGTTCTACAACGGCCGGATCAGCTATAGACTGAAAAGACCCACCCTGATCGCCCTGGCATTTGCAGCGGGGGAAAATCCGTTTGCCAAGTACAGCAATGAAAAAGACTATGAAGAACTGATGAATCGAATCGGAACCGCTATGATCGCTGCAAAGCCTTTTGTAAAGAGCTATTGGACCAACGGGGATGCGCTGCTGGAATCGATGCGATCCGGTGAAGTTCATCTGGCAATGGCCTGGGACGGAGCAGGTTGGAAACTTCACGCAGAAGATCCCAACATCGATTTTGTTGCGCCTCGAAGCGGCGCGCTGGGCTGGATCGATACATTCGCCATTCCTGCCAAGGCCAAGAACGTGAAGGCTGCCTACAAGTGGATCAACTTTATGTTGAGGCCGGAGAATGCGGCAGCTTTCACCAATGCCGAAAAGTACGGTACGGCTTCCAACGGTGCAAACCAATATTTGGATGCTTCCGTTCGCGCCAATTTTGAACGCTGTTTTCCCATGCGACATATCGCCAATATTAAGTGGTATCCGCCGGTCCCGGCCAAACTGGAATCCATAGAGGGAAAAACCCTCGACAAGGTGAAGGCCGCCCAATAAAAGCCGGCATCATTCGTGCCTTTAAGGCGACAAGCGGTATCCCCCGGGGCTCCCTCGAACCGAGGGCGCCCCGCGGATACCCGCTGCAATAACCCGGTCCTGCCTGGTTGAACCGTGGGAGGTGAACGGCATTCATATGCAGCCGAACCATTGTACTGAATTCTCAAATGGTAGCAACCGCACCGCCTGCATCCGCCACCAAACAAAGTGTTCGGTCCTTTTGAGGGCGAGCAAGAATAACAGATGATGCAAATCGACCTGTCTGTTCAGCATGTATTGAAACGATTCGGCGATTTTACAGCAGTTAATGACATTTCCTTCGATGTAGAATCCGGTCGTTTCTTTTCTATCCTGGGACCGTCCGGATGCGGGAAGACGACCCTGTTGCGAATGATTGCAGGGCTGGCGGAACTTGACAGCGGCAGAATTGAAATCCGTGGGAAAGACATGGCGGGGATATCGCCCAACAGACGGCCGGTAAATCTCATTTTTCAAAATCTGGCCCTGTTTCCGATGATGGATGTCGGGGCAAACATCGCCTTCGGCCTGCAACGGCGGGGGGAATCCAAATCCGGCATCAGGGAAAAAGTTTCCGCCATTCTCGATAGAGTCGATCTTGCGGGTTTTGAAAGCAAAAGAATTGATCAACTCTCGGGTGGTCAAAAACAGCGCGTGGCCATTGCCAGGTGCCTGGTACTGGAACCTGCGGTGCTTTTGCTCGACGAACCACTGGGTGCCTTGGACCTGAAACTGCGCGAACAGATGAAAGTCGAGCTCAAGAAACTCCAGGCCAAGGTCGGTACAACCTTTGTCTACATTACCCACGACCAGTCAGAAGCCCTGGTGATGTCGGATTATGTTGCGGTAATGAACCACGGTGAATTTGAGCAGATCGATACGCCCCAGAATCTTTACAGTCGTCCTCAGACGCCTTTTGTGGCCCAATTCGTGGGAGATAACAATGCTTGGTCCGGCACCATTCGTAACTGCGAGGGGACGGTGGGGGAAATTGAAACCGATGATGGTTTCCACTTTCGATCGGAGCTTCATCAGCCGCTTCCGGTTGGCGCGGCTGTAGATCTGTTTCTTCGCCCCGAATCCATGCTGATCCAACCCGATCCTTCGCTTCCTGATCTGAACCGGTTCGAAGTGGTGGTCAGATCGACCCTGTTTGACGGAGCCAACAGCCGACTGCTCGTCCATCCTGTCAATGCCGAAACGGAGTTGCTTGTCGCATTGCCGCAAACGCACCAATACGACTACATTCAAAAAGACGATACAATCGAAATTGGCTGGGCCACACCGTCCGGGATATGTTTTCCGAAATAGGCTGCCGCACGTTCTACTGAGACGATTCGAGTTTCCCTTTCCACCCGGGTCGGCGATGCGGGATTTTTCAATGGATAAAAATGGAATGCATGACAGACTTCGATGGGGCTTGTTGCTATTTTTGACACCGGTTTTCCTGTGGCTGGTGCTGCTGATCGTATTGCCCCAAATCGATCTGCTGATCATGTCGTTTCGGGTTGAAAGCGGTTATGGAGACTCCTCCTGGAGTCTATACAATTATCGCCAGTTTTTCGAAGAGCCAATCTACTGGCTTACCTTTGTACGGACTGCCGTCTATTCCGTGCTGGTAACGTTTCTTACATTTGTGGTCGCTTTGCCGGTGGCATTTTACATCACCAAAGTGGTCCACCCCCGGTTTCAAGGTTTTCTCACCGTGTTGCTGCTGTTACCCTTCTGGGTGAGCGAGCTGGTGCGAGTATATGGTTGGATGATTTTGCTCAGAGAAAGTGGGGTCATAAATCACTTTCTATTAAGAATGGGTTTGCTGCAACAGCCGGTTGAGATGCTTTACCAAGACGCCACGATGATTATGGGGCTGGTGTATACGTCCATGTTGTTCATGGTGGTGCCCTTGATATCGGCATTGGAAAGCCTTGACAACAGTTTGATTGAGGCTGCCTATGATCTTGGCGCCAACATGGGGTCCATCCTATATAAAATCATCATTCCCCACGCTACGCCGGGGATCGTGTCCGGCTCCATTGTCGTTTTCATGTTGACCCTGGGAAACTACCTGACACCGAACCTGATGGGCGGAAAAAACTCCCTCTGGTTTACAGAACAAATTTACAACCAGTTTATCGCCAGCTTTAACTGGAACCAGGGCAGCGCTTTTGGTTTTCTGCTCTTGTTTCTGTCTTCCGTCATTGTCTGGTTGGGCTTGAAGCTCACCAGACAGAATCTGAGGAAAGTCGTGCAATGATCAGGACGATGCCACGTTCCAGGGGAACCGCACTGGGGCTTAAACTCTACGTGATCTTGTATTTTATATTTCTGTTCGCACCGCTGCTGGTCACTTGCATACTGGCGTTTAATGATTCCCAGTTTCCTTCACTCCCCTGGAAGGGATTCACAGTTGAATGGTTTACCGGGGACAAGCCGGACCGGCTCGGGATATTTCATGACCAGATCAACATAGACAGCATCTGGGTCAGCATCCGGGTGGCCTTTTTTGTGACCCTTCTCTCCCTCGGGGTGGGAACCTGCGGCGCGTTTTTATTCGAGCAGGAGCAATTCCCGGGTAAGCAGGCGTTCTATTTTTTGATGATATCCCCGCTTGTGATACCCGGTGTTATTCTTGGTATTTCCATTTTGATGTTCAGCACAACCCTGGGTGTTTTTTTTGAGAATCATTGGGGCCTGGATGTGGCGCTTTTCCGGCCTGGTTTCTGGCTGGTGGTCCTCGGTCAGTTTTCGTTTATCGCCACGCTGGTCACGCTGGTGGTCTCCGCCCGACTGAAAAAGTTCGACCGCTCCCTCGAGGAGGCGGCAATGAATCTGGGCGCCAGCCGCTTTGAAGTGATCTGGCATATTACCCTGAGATTTCTTAAACCTGCGATTATCGGTTCCGGCGCTGTGGCATTCTTGATGTCGTTTGAAAATTTTAACACCAGCCTGTTTCTCGTCGGTTCTGAGGCCACGCTTCCTATTAACCTGTACCTGCAGGTTCGAGACGGCAGCACGCCGGTGATCAACGCCATATCTTTCTTGCTGATCGTCGGCACTTCCATGCTGGCGCTGTTGAACCTGTATTTCAGCAAGAAAAAAGATTGAGGGGGGCTGCAAGTAGATCGTATGGCTACCGGCAGTGAAAACTTCAGAAAAATCGAGTAGGCAGGTAAAGTAAACCCGCACCGAAGTGAACGGTGCGGGTTTACTTTATAGCTCGAAAGCAGATCTGATTATTTGTCTTCCTTTACTTCCTCGAAATCCGCATCGACCACATCGTCCTCCGCCCCACCGGGCCCGGCACCTGTCTGCTCGCCTTCGGCTGCTCCGGCGCCGGCCTGCTGGGCACCTTCTTTAGAGGCTTGCTGGTACATGGCTTCTGCAAGCTTGTGGGATGCTTGGGTGAGCTCTTCGCTCAACCGCTTGATTTCTTCGGCGTCGTCACCCTCCATTGCCTTGCGCAGGGCAGTGACGGCTTCTTCGACCTTGTTCTTCGTGTCGGCGTCCACCTTGTCGCCGAGGTCTTTGATGGATCGCTCGGTTGTGTAAATCAACGTGTCCGCCGTGTTGCGGGCCTCGACCAGATTCTTTTTCTTCTTGTCTTCTTCGGCGTGCAGTTCGGCATCCTTGATGGCATTGTTGATTTCGTCCTCTGACAGGCCGGAGGAGGCAGTGATCTGAATCGACTGCTCCTTGTTGGTGGCCAGGTCCTTGGCGGAAACATTGACGATTCCGTTGGCATCGATATCGAAAGTGACCTCGATCTGTGGAATCCCCCTGGGTGCCGGCGGGATGCCGACAAGCTCAAAGCGTCCCAACGTTTTGTTGCTGGCCGCCATCTCCCGCTCTCCCTGCAGCACATGGATCGAAACGGCCGGCTGGTTGTCGGCGGCCGTGGAGAATATCTGGCTTTTCTTGGTGGGGATGGTCGTATTTTTCTCGATCAGCCTTGTCATTACACCACCGAGGGTTTCGATTCCCAGCGACAGCGGTGTGACGTCCAGCAGCAGAACATCTTTTACGTCGCCTTTGAGAACTCCACCCTGTATGGCCGCACCGAGAGCCACTACTTCATCCGGGTTGACCCCCTTGTGAGGCTCCTGCCCGAAGAGTTTCTTCACCCGATCCTGCACCGCCGGCATGCGGGTCATGCCGCCCACCAAAATAACCTCGTTGATTTCCCTGGGCGACAGGCCGGCATCTTTCAATGCCGTCAGGCACGGTTTCTCCAGCTTGTCGAGTAAATCCGCAACCAGCGATTCCAGCTTGGCACGGCTGATTTTCAGATTCAGGTGCTTGGGGCCGCTGGCATCGGCCGTGATAAACGGCAGGTTGACATCGGTTTCTTTGGAGGAGGAAAGTTCCATCTTGGCCTTCTCGGCTGCTTCTTTCAGCCGCTGCAAGGCCATTTTGTCGTTGCGCAGATCGATCCCCTGATCCTTTTTGAATTCGTCTGCGATGTGGTTGATAAGGCGCAGATCGAAGTCTTCGCCGCCAAGATGGGTGTCACCGTTGGTGGCTTTCACTTCGAACACACCCTCTCCGATTTCCAGGATCGAAATGTCAAAGGTGCCGCCACCCAGGTCGAAAACGGCGATCTTTTCTTCCTTTTTCTTGTCCAGTCCATAGGCCAGGGAAGCGGCCGTCGGCTCGTTGATGATCCGCAGCACGTTGAGGCCGGCGATTTTACCGGCGTCTTTGGTAGCCTGCCGCTGACTGTCATTGAAGTAGGCCGGCACCGTGATCACCGCATCGGTGATTTTTTCTCCCAGGTGATCTTCGGCATACTTTCGGATAAAAGACAGGATGTAGGATGATATTTCTGCCGGGCTGTACTGCTTGTCGCGGATATTGATCCTGACGTCACCGTTTGCGGCTTTCTCGATCTTGTAGGGCAGTATTTTAATATCATTCTGGACCTCGGCTGATCCGAATTTTCGACCGATCAGTCTTTTCACACCGAAAACCGTGTTTTCCGGATTTGTGATCGCCTGCCTTTTGGCAATTTGGCCGACCAGTCTTTCACCGCTTTCCGAAACCGCGACGATGGATGGTGTGGTCCGCCCCCCTTCCGGGTTGGTGATGACCTTGGCATCGCCTCCCTCCATGATTGCCACACAGGAATTGGTGGTGCCGAGATCGATACCAATGATCTTGCTCATTTGTTGCTTCCTCCTTTATTAGAGATGACGGTATTCAAAATCGGTTTTGCTGCTTGGTTGCAATATCGTTCATCCACCGGCAGGTGGGTTTTCCTTTTTGACCGGCATCGCCACGGCCACCATGGACGGCCTTATCAGTCTGTCGTGCATAAGGTAGCCCTTCTGAAGTTCGGTAGTGACCGTGTTTTCCGGGTGATCGTCGGTTTCTTCCCGCATGACTGCTTCGTGATAACTGGGGTCAAACGGCATCCCCAGCGCATCGATCTGCTTGACCTTGTGCTTTTCGAGAACCCGCAGGATCTCGATGCGGGTAAGCTCAATTCCCTCCAGGATCCCGTCTGCAGATTTGTCTTTCTCGGATGCGGACTTCAGCGCCAGTTCCAGATTGTCGAGAATTGGCAGCAGATCTTTTACCAGTTCCTGGTTGGCAAATTTCCGGAAGTCTTCCATGTCGCGGGCGGACCGTTTCTTGTAATTCTCAAACTCGGCCGACACCCGCAGCAGGCGGTCATAATTTTCAGCCGCTTCTCGGGTTGCAGCTTCCAGCTTCTGTTCGATTCCCTCCGATGGAGCCGTTTCCGTGCTGTTTTCCGCGGCACTGGCGGCATCGGCGTCGCGGTTTTCCGCTGCATTGCCCCCCGATTTCGGGGAGGGTGATTCCGACTTTGGATTCCGTTCCCCAGAATCGATTTTGATGCTTTTTTTCGGTGGCGGCAACTCGTGTATTCTCCTGAAATTGTAGGAAATATTTTATGTTTTCGACTCCCGGCCGAACGTTGGTAAAAACATAATACTGTATGCCGGGTTGTCAAGATCGTCTGAAGGGGATGAAACCAAGGCAGGTCATGGCTGGGCGCGGGTTTGGAGAAGACGGTTGTGCACCCGTCATCGAATTTTATGAAAAAGACAACCGGCGCTCCAAAGGACGGTATCAGTCCACGACACAGACCGCATCACTTATCGCTGCTTCCTTCCGGACCTGACGAGGTTCGTGACCGCCTGTTGCGCGGCGACCGGCCGAGTCGCCCGTCGGTTTTTCGTGCAAAATCCTCAAACGGGAATTCAGCCCCGCATAGAGCGGATTTCGGGTAGAGGGCACCGCTAGCTCCCCGCCTAGCACAACCACTTTTGAACATAATTCATTTCCGGATTTTTTCAAATCAAAAAAGATTTGGCATTCGTGTGTCGATTGTCGGCAGCGGCCAGGACCGAACCGCTGGCACCGGCAATGCTGCAAGGCACCGCAAGGGACAGGCGCATTCAGACGGCGGCGTTTTGGTGTTGACTTCGCCATTTCAGCAACTTAGAATTCAAGGCCATAGCCTGCCTGTTTCATGTGAAAAGAAACACTGTCAAACAAGCGGGTCAATCCGGCTGCCGGTTGGCAGTGCCTCGCATCAGCGCTGGCTGCCGGCCGTCGCGGCGCGCACGCAAATCATATGGTTCCAATCCGCCCGAGATTCCCGGGGTCAACCCCATCAGATGACATCCTGCCTGTGGTGCGGCAGACAATTTCCGTATTCAACATGGTTGCACCCGCTGACAGTGTTCTGGTGGCAGTTTCCGGCGGGATCGATTCTGTCGTTTTGTTGCACGCGCTGTTGGAGCTGGCCCCGACACTTTCTGTACGTCTTGGGGTTGCCCACCTGAACCACGGGCTGCGCGGCAAGGAAGCAGACAAAGATGCCGATTTCGTCGCTTCGCTGGCCGGCGGTCTTCAGCTGCCTTTCCACGACGGGAAGGAGGATACCCGCAGTTACCAAAAGCAGCACCGGCTTTCCCTTGAGGAGGCCGCCCGCCGGCTGCGGTACACATTTTTCGACGCTGTTCGTGCAGATCACGGCTATGATAAAGTCGCTCTCGGCCACCACGCCGACGACAATGCCGAGCAGATTCTGATGCAGCTGCTGCGAGGGGCCGGGATGGCTTCCCTTGGGGGGATACCGCCGATCAGAGACGGCACCATCATCCGACCGTTGATCCGGCTCACCCGGCAGCAGATCAGCGATTATTGCCGTCGGGCAGGCATCGCTCATGTGACCGACAAAACCAACTTCGATCGTCGGCACTTGCGCAACCGGATACGACACGACCTGATTCCGGTACTGCGCAAATACTACAATCCCGCGGTGGTTCAGAGCCTCAACCGCTTGAGCGATATTGTCAGGGACGAATTGCATTGGACCGACGCATTGTGCGAAACGCATTTCCGGTTGGCGGTTACGGGCATGAAGCCCGGCCAGCTGCGGTTTTCTCTCAACGAGCTGCGGGGCTGCTTGCCCGCCCTGCGCCGCAGGATTATCCGCAGGGCGATCACTTTGGTCAAAGGCGATCTGCGCCAAATCGGATTTGTGCACATCGATGCTGTCCTGCAGCTGATCGCCGCCGGATCTTTTGGCAGCTGTGTCCATTTGCCGGGTCGGATGCAGGTGCGAGTGGCCGGCAGCGAGATCATCGTGGCAAAAAATGATGCGAATCTGCGTAACGCCTCCCCTGCGGGGTCTGCGCGACGATGGTTCCGCTACACCGTTGCCCCCCCTTCGACAATGCCGGTGACGGTGTTTGTGCCGGAGGCCGGTTTGCGGGTGGTTTTTTCACTATTTGCCACCGACTCTCCGGAGCAACTGCGCGGAGCTGGACAGCAGCAAGCTTTTTTTGATATGGACAAGCTGCATTTTCCTCTGGTTCTGCGAAATGTTCGATCCGGTGACCGATTTTCGCCGCTGGGAGTCGGAGGAACCCAAAAAATAAAAAAGTATTTCATCGATCACAAGGTTCCCGCGACACAACGCGCCTGCTGCCCGCTGCTGGTCAGCTCAGGGCAGGTCGTTTGGCTTGTCGGCCACCGGATTGCCGAAGCGGCCAAGCTGACAGCGGCCACTACCGAGGTGCTGAAAGCCGAAGTGCAGGTTGTTAAGCAATGATTAGTGGTTACCTTGTAACTACCGCTGCATGCGCAAACCGCACAGAATAGACGATGGCTGTCGGAATCGTGGCAGCTGAACGGAAATTGGCAGACAGCGCACTTTCACCTGATATGCGGGACAACCGCAGCGACGGCGGTTGCAAAATGAATTACCGGAAGGGGTAGAGATTTGAATCCGTTTTATAAAAACCTGGCTCTCTGGTTGGTCATCACCCTGATGATGATCATGCTTTACAATTTGTTTAATCAGCAGCAGATGTCGGAAACCAACATCAGCTACACGCAATTTCTGACAATGGTGGACAGTGACCAGGTCGAGAGAGTGATCATCCAGGGCCAGGAACTGCTTGTCACTGACAGCAATCAGAACCGGCTCAAAGTTTTCGCACCTCAGGATCCGGATTTAATCAAAATTCTTCGCCAGAAGGGCGTCACCATTGAAGCGAAGGCGCCGGCCGAATCTCCCTGGTACATGTCCGTGCTGGTATCATGGTTCCCGATGCTCATTCTCATCGGGGTTTGGATTTTTTTCATGCGCCAGATGCAGGCCGGCGGGGGCAAGGCTCTTTCATTCGGAAAAAGTCGCGCGCGACTGATGTCCGATTCCATGGCCAAAGTGACCTTTGAAGATGTGGCTGGCATCGACGAAGCCAAAGAAGAGCTCGGTGAGGTCGTTGAGTTTTTGAGAGAGCCAAAGAAGTTTACACGTCTCGGCGGCCGGATCCCAAAAGGAGTTTTGTTGATGGGCCCACCGGGCACCGGGAAAACTCTTCTTGCCCGCGCCATCGCCGGAGAGGCCGGTGTTCCTTTTTTCAGCATCAGCGGATCGGATTTCGTTGAGATGTTCGTAGGTGTCGGCGCCTCCCGGGTTCGGGATCTGTTCGTCCAGGGCAAGAAAAATGCCCCCTGTATCATCTTTATCGACGAGATCGATGCGGTTGGAAGGCACCGGGGTGCCGGGCTCGGCGGCGGCCACGATGAAAGGGAGCAAACCCTTAACCAGCTCCTGGTTGAAATGGATGGGTTTGAATCCAACGAGGGGGTAATCCTGATTTCAGCCACCAACCGCCCCGACGTACTTGACCCGGCCCTGTTGCGTCCGGGTCGCTTCGACCGGCAGGTGGTTGTTTCATTGCCGGACATCAAGGGGCGGGAAAAGATCCTGCGGGTCCACATGAAAAAGACGCCTGTCTCAACGGACGTAAACGCGGTGATTCTTGCCAAGGGCACCCCCGGATTTTCAGGGGCCGACCTGGAGAACCTGGTCAACGAGGCGGCACTGCTGGCAGCCAAGCGTAATAAAGAAAAACTCGATATGTTCGACTTCGAGGACGCCAAAGACAAAGTCTACATGGGATTGGAGCGGAAATCCAAGGTAATTCGGGAAGAGGATCGCAAGACTACCGCCTACCACGAGGCCGGGCACGCGCTGGTGGCGCGATTTTTACCGGAGACCGACGCCGTGAACAAAATTACCATTATTCCGCGGGGCCGGGCGGCCGGTATAACCTGGTTTCTCCCGGAAGAGCGGGATTTTAAATACAAGGATCAGCTGGAGAGCGATCTGGCGGTTGCCTTCGGCGGTCGGGTAGCCGAACAGCTCGTCTTTGATCGAATCAGCACGGGGGCGGCCAATGACATCAAGCAGGCCACCAATCTTGCCGAACAGATGGTGCGCACTTGGGGGATGAGTGATCTGGGACCGCTGTCCTATGCCAAGGGGGAAGAACACGTATTTCTCGGCCGTGAAATCGCCCAGCACCGGGACTACTCCGAAGCAACCGCCCGAAAGATCGATGAAGAAATTCACAAGCTGATCGAAAATTCCTACAATCGCGCCAAAGAGGTCCTGGAAGAACAACTCGACATTCTGCACAAGCTCTCTGAACTGCTTTTGGAAAAAGAAACCGTGCAGGGCGGCGAGCTGGACGATTTGATCAAGTCGATGCGTCCGGGTATCGAACTGCCCTCAAAAGGAACCGAACCCAAGGGGAAAAGTGCCGGGACTGCTGAAAAAGCCAAGCCCGAATCCGGGTCGCCGGATGGGCAAAAGGCGACGGACTCCGACCAGACTTCCACGTGAACGTCGTTCGGGTCTGCCATTGGAATGAATTGAACCTCCCCCGCTGTTGCGGGGCTTTTTATGGAGCCCTTCCGCCCCCGATGCAGGCCGCCGTGAAATGACTGCCCGAAAAAGATACAACTTGCAGTGGGGACCCCATCGATTGGAACTGGGGAAAAGAACCCTGGTGATGGGAGTGGTCAATATCACACCGGATTCGTTCTCCGATGGGGGGCTGTTTTTTTCCAGCGCTGCCGCGATCGCCCAGGGAGAAAAACTGGCCCGACAAGGAGCCGACATCATTGACATCGGCGGAGAATCGACACGTCCTTTCTCCGATGGGGTGCCCCTGGAGGAGGAACTCGGCCGGGTCATCCCGGTGATCGAAACCCTGGCCCGCAGCATACCGGTTCCCATTTCCATTGACACCACCAAATCGGAGGTGGCCAGACGGGCACTGAAGGCCGGAGCTGCCATCATCAACGACATCAGTTCGCTGCGGCACGATCCGGAAATGGTCCGCGTCGCGGCGGAGTGCGCGGTTCCGGTGATACTGATGCACATGCTCGGTTCCCCCAAGACCATGCAGGTTTCACCCTCCTACGACGATGTGGTCAGCCACTGCGGAGATTTTCTGCAGCAGTGCGTTGAAGACGCTGTGGCCAAGGGGCTGGATCGCAGCAAGCTGATCATCGATCCGGGCATCGGCTTCGGCAAGACATTTGAGCACAACCTGACCCTGTTGCGCAGGCTGTCCGAGTTTCAACACTTCGATCTGCCGATTCTTGTCGGGACCTCCCGCAAGGCGTTCATTCGCGACCTGTTGAAAACCGGCGGCGACCGGGCCCCCGATCCGCAGGATCCGGTTGTCGAAACCGGCAGCCAGGCAACCGTCGTTGCAGCGGCGATGAACGGAGCTCATATCGTAAGGGTGCACGACGTGGCCAACACCAGCGTTACACTGAAAATCATAGATGCGATTATAAATGCCTGACCCGGGCACCTTTTCAGAAAAGCTGGGCGAAAGCCGCATAGGCCCGGGTTCATGGACACTGATACAGTGCAAGGATGAAATAAAAGCGTACCGGGGGACCTAGCTGCGATGCTGCTGGTAATCGATGTTGGCAATACCCAAACGGTGATAGGCGTGTTTGAAGGCAGCCGTCTGCTTCAGCACTGGCGCTTGAGAACCGAGAGGAACACGACCGAAGACGAGTTCAATGTCCTGGTCAACAGCCTGTTTGCACAAAGCCAGATCCGTCCCGACCGAATCGGGAAAACGATCATCTCCAGCGTTGTTCCCCCGGTGGTCCCCATTCTCGATTCGTTTTGCCGCAAGTATTTGGGACGGCCCCCTGTTTGGGTAGACCCGGCTGCTTATACTGGTATGCCGAACCTGTACCGCAACCCGGCCGAAGTCGGGGCCGACCGCATTGTCAACGCGGTGGCCGCCTTTCACCGCTATCAGCAGAGCTTGATTATCATCGACTTCGGCACCGCTACGACATTCGACAGCATTTCCGACAAGGGAGAGTATCTGGGCGGTGCCATCAGCCCGGGGATCATCATCGCCTCGGAGGCGCTGTTTCGAAAAGCATCCCGCCTGCCCCGGGTGGAGATTTTCAAACGACCGCAGGCGGCGGTCGGAAAAGACACCGCCGGCAGTATTCAGTCAGGGATCATTTACGGTTACGCCGGACTGGTGGATGGAATGGTGAAACGAATTCGGGAAGAAATGGCGGCAACCCCGAAAGTGATCGCCACCGGCGGCCTGGCACCGCTGATGCAGGATGTGTGCGAATCGATCGAGGCAGTGGAGCCGCTTCTAACGCTCGACGGTTTGCGCATCATTGCCGAAGAGCTCTAAAATAGCAGGCGCTGAGCGCGTGTCAAGCAAAGCGCTGTGGCCTGCGCCTTGACCGGCTTCACTTTATTCCAACCCGCTTTTCGAACTTACGGATCTCTTCTTCGATCTGCCGTCGTTCATCCTCTGAAAGTGCAGCGCTGTTCAGGCGGTTTCGCAGAGCGAGAAGCGTCATTTCATCACGATAGTCGCCGCAGGTATATGAGCTGGTGCCGGTCATCGCTGATATCCGCCTATACCCTGCCGACTTCCTTGAGGGTTTCCTGAAATACACCGTAGAAAAACTCGTAGTCGGTCAAACCCCGCTGGATCACTTTGCCGATGTCATCTACATTTTTGGTGTTTACGATGATGTTGACGCTGTAACGGAAGGCCATCATCTGGTCCATGGTGCGGTACTTATTGCTGATCATCACCACGAACATTTTGCGGCGCACGGTCATGTTCAGCCGTTCCAGGTACAGCAGCACCATATTGGCGTCCGGCCCTTCGCTGCTGAAGGACTCGTCGACCACGACCAGATCATACTGGTGGTACCGCATTTTTTTCAGTGCATCCCTGCCGCTGTCGGAAACCGTAACGTGGTATTCGAGCAGGTTTAAGTTGTTGACGATTTTCTTCAACACCGTCGAGTCCGATTCGCAAACCAGCGCGGTGAGCCCCTCCTCCTCGATGAAATCGAAAGGCTTATCGGATGCGTCGTAGTCACTGGAGGTGATGTTTGCCTGAATATCCGATCCAGCGCTGCCGCGGGGGTTCAGCTTGATTTTCTTTTTGCATTTCGGGCACGGCAGGCTGGCGCTGCGTCCGGCCGGAATCTTGTCGTCCGGGATCTTGAACTTGCTGCGGCAATTTTGGCAGATGATGTCCATGTCGTCTGACGCCCCTTATTCCATGGGTTTTATGGGCAACGGCTGTTGGGTCGCACCTTCGGTCGTTGTCTATGAGCGGGCGGTGCGATAGGCGCGGTCGATTTCCAGCTTTTCAATGTCGGTGGTCGCCTCGCCCCTGGCACTTTTCAGCGAGTCAATGCCACGCCCGACAATGCCCCTTCGGGAAGCATAGGCCGAGGCGGTTTCTTCGGTGATCAATCCCTGTTCGTACAACCCGACGATGTGATTATCGAAAGTGGTCATGCCGAAAGCCGTTCCGGTCTGCATCATTTCGTAAAAAGTCTTGCCCTCGGATTCGCCGTGCAGAATGGAATCCTTTACGCGCAGATTGGTGTTCAGGATTTCGAAGGTCGCCACCCGGCCGCCACCCACCTTGGGCAGCAGCCGCTGACAGACGATCCAGCGCACCGCATCCGCCAGGCGGATGCGAATTTGATGCTCTTCCTCTGTGCTGAACATACCCACGATACGGTTGATGGTAGATCCGGCGTCGATGGTATGCAAGGTGGTGAGCACCAGGTGACCGGTTTCGGCCGCACTCAGGCCGATTTCCACGGTTTCACGATCGCGCATCTCACCGACCAGGATGACTTTCGGGGCCTGGCGCAGGGCGGCCCGCAGCCCGTTGGCATAGGTATTGAAATCGACCCCCAGCTCGCGCTGGTTAAAAGTGGATTGCTTGTGGGGGTGCTGGTATTCCACCGGGTCTTCCAGTGTGACCACGTGCACTGACCGGTCTTCATTGATTTCATTCAAGATGGCCGCCAGAGAGGTGGTTTTACCCGATCCGGTTGCACCGGTGACAAAGACGATCCCATTTTTTTCCGAGGCGATCTTGTACATGGCCTCGGGCAGTTGCAGTTCCTTGATCGTCGGTATCTTCGATTCAAGCTTCCGCAGCACGATCGAATAGTATCCGGTTTGAGAAAAAACGTTCACCCGGAAACGCGCTTTGCCGGGCAGGGTATAGGACAGGTCGCAGCTGCCCGTGCTGAGCAGGGCTTTCGTCAGGCGTTTGTCCTGGTTTACCAGATTCAGAGCAAAGATTTCGGTTTGAAACGGGGTCAATTCCTTGAACTGCGGGCGCATTTCCACCGGTACCAGCACCCCGTCGCTTTCCACCTGAAGCGTTTTTCCGACGGTCAGATTCAGGTCTGATACGTTTTTGTGCGAATCGAGCATACGGGTGAGAATGTGGTCAATTTCCTGTTTTTTCATTTTTCCTGTCCGCTGTAAATTTCAGATGTGCCGGGTGCTGCAACTTGCGCAATGGTTGCCGATCAGCAGTCGTGCCTGGTGGCAGCACTGCAGATCCATCCCGGTCGCCGGTGGATCAGACCTCGGTAAAATCGGTAGGCGGTGCGGTGAGCAAAGGTCTGAACCGGGCCTTTTCATTGGCTTTCATGTAGGCCTCGTCGGCGCTGACCCATCCCTTGTTAAACAAATCCATAATGGCATCATCGAGAAGCTGCATGCCGTACTTCTTGCCGGTTTGAATCATGGACGGCAGTTGGTGCGTTTTGGCTTCCCGGATCAAGTTTCTGACCGCCGAGTTGGCGATCAGGATCTCCAAGGCGACGCAGCGGGCCTTTTTGTCGATTCGTTTGAACAGAACCTGAGCGATGACCGCCCGCAGCCCATCGGCCAGGGTGGACCGGATCTGAGCCTGCTGTTCGGCCGGAAACACCTCGATGATACGATCGACGGTCTTCACGGCGCTGGAGGTGTGCAGGGTGGCAAAGACCAAATGCCCGGTGGAGGCGGCCTCGATGGCCAGAGCGATGGTTTCCAGATCGCGCATTTCACCGACCAGGATGATGTCCGGGTCCTCGCGCAGGGCGCCGCGCAGTGCGGCTGAAAAACTCTTGGTATGAATTCCTACCTCCCGGTGATTGACGATGCAGCCCTGGCTCTGATGGACGAACTCGATGGGGTCTTCCACCGTGATGATGTGATCTTTGCGCAGCCGATTGGCCACATCGACAATGGACGCCAGCGTGGTCGATTTGCCGCTGCCGGTCGGGCCGGTTACCAGACACAGCCCGCGCGGCAGGGAGGCCAGTTTGGATACCACCGGTGGCAGGCCGAGCTGGTCGGCTGTCATGATCGTGCTGGGGATTTCTCTGAAAACCGCCCCCACACCGTTTTTCTGCATGAAGAAATTGGCCCGGTAGCGGGCCAGGCCGGGAATTTCGTACCCGAAATCGACATCCCCGGTTTCTTCGAACACCTTGATCTTTTCCTCGGGGGCGATTTCGTAGAGCATGCCCCGCAGCTCGTCGTTGTCGAGCACTTTGTATTTGATGCGTTCGATGTCGCCGCGAATCCGAAGAGCGGGGGGTTGTCCGGAAACCAGGTGAAGGTCGGAGGCCCCTTGTTCATTCATCAGTTTGAAGAATGCATCGATCTTTGCCATGCGTTGCTCCCGTCGAGGTCGATCTTCCGTCCGTCAGTGCGTGTCAGTTCAGCTGGAATGGAGTCGGAAACTGGCGGTACCGTAAAATTATTTCGATTGCTGCAGCAGTTTCAGCTTGGAATCTTCTTCATCCATTGCCTTCATGCCCTCCTTGCTGATTTCAAGGAGTTTGGTGTGAGATTCGATTACCGAGCCGATTTGGACCTCGATCTGCATCCGCTGTCGTTTCAATTCGGCGATGTCCTCGTGCAGCTGCGCCAGCCGGTTGTGAGCTTTGTTGAGGATTTTTTCCGCTTTGACCTCGGCTTCTGCAATGATGAGCTCTGAGGATTTCTGGGCATTTTCTTTCATCTGCTCAATCACTTTCTGTGAATTCAGCAGCGCCCGTTTGAATGCATCCTCACGATTCTTGTAACCCTGAATTTCAGCCTGCAATCGCTGAATTTCTTCTTTGAGCTGTTCATTTTCTTTTAGAAGCGCCTCGAAAGCATCGGCCATCTGATCCAGGAACAGATCGACTTCCTGGATGTCGAACCCGCGAAACTTTGTCCGAAACTTTTGCTGTTGTATGTCAAGGGGCGTTAGGTTCGTAGCCATGAGGCACCTCCTGTCGGTTCGACTAGAGCATCGAGAGGGCAAATCTTTCGATGCTTTGAATCACGAACAACTGGATGAAATAGATCAACAGTATTACAAGGATCGGTGAAAAATCGATCCCGCCGAATGAAAACGGTATCTTGGATCGAATCCGGTACAGCACCGGTTCGGTGATATTATGGATGAATCGTACAATCGGGTTATACGGATCGGGGCTCACCCATGACAACACGGCCCGCGCGATGATAACCCACATGTAAAGCCACAGCACCATGTTCAGGACGGTCGCTACGGCTTTCAGAAAATAACCGACAACATACATCTGGTAAAAGCCCTACTTCGCCGATATCAGAAAACGGAACCACCCCGCATCAGGGCGGGCCGACCTCGTCGGGTTGGTGGCTGGATGCCGCGACCCGCAGGTGATTCGATGCGCGGCACAATCAAACCGTTGACAGCCGATACACCCGGGGGCTATGAGTGGCGCCGGGGCGACAGGCGCTCTATCTGAAAGTCATACTATACCACATACATACAGGATATTACAAATGCAAATGGCCAATGCTCGCGGGCTTGCTGTTTGGAAAGGATGTCAGCAATGAAGCAGTTTGGGCAGAAAATCGGATTCATCGGCGCCGGCAACATGGGGGCGGCGCTCATCAGCGCCATCATCCAATCAAAGCGTTACCGACCCGCGGACGTGTTCGCCTTCGATGTAGACCCGGGGCGCTGTGCGGCAATCGGTCAAAAAACCGGTATCGGTCTGTTGAAAAGCAGTGCCGAACTCTATTCGGTCTGCGATATCGTGTTGCTGGCGGTAAAACCGCAGCAGATGACTTCCGTGCTGACCGACATCCGCCGGGACGAGCGTTTTGCCAAAAAGAAGCGAACACTGCTGGTATCGATTGCAGCCGGCTATCCGATCCGCAAAATCGAATCGATACTCTACGCCGATCTAGACGATAGACAGGCCGGCGATCTGCCGATTATCCGGGTGATGCCCAACACGCCGGCGCTGGTGCTGGCGGGCATATCCGCCATGAGTGCCAACCGGTTCGCCGCCGCCGACGACCGGCATCGGGCCCGTTCGCTGCTGGAGGCAGCCGGCCGCGTGCTCGAGTGCCGGGAGGATCAACTCGATGCGGTTACCGGCCTTTCCGGGTCCGGACCGGCCTATGTGTTTTATCTGATCGAAGCGATGATCGAGGCCGGAAAAAACATCGGACTGGCTGCGGAAGAGGCCGAAATATTAACAATTGCGACACTGAAAGGTGCGGTCAAGCTGATGGAAGTGACCGCAGAATCTCCGGAGGAGTTGCGCCGGAAAGTAACTTCCCCGGGCGGTACGACCGAAGCGGCGCTGAAAGTCCTTGCATCGAGACAGTTCAAACCGGCGGTTATCGAGGCGATTGCCGCCGCGGCGGAAAGGGCAGCCGAACTGAGCCGACAGTGTTGACCCGGCGGTTTGAATTAAACCGACTCCAATGGTATGATATTGCCGGTAACGATCGGATGAAAAGCGGTTGTGGAAAGGCGAAAACGGATATGCACAAACAACGAACTGCAGCGACGGTTCTTCTCTGCCTGGCCCTGCTGGTACTTTTTGCTGTAGCACCGGACGACCGAAATGCAGCCGGCTCTCTGCAATGGCACTCTATCAGACAATATGCAGATGTGCGGGATTCCGTCGACAAGAAGATATACATCCACTTCTGGGCGGATTGGTGCGGTTACTGCCGTAAAATGGAAAATGTAACCTTCGCCAATCCGGCGGTGGCCAACTTGCTGAGGGAAAACTTTTTTCTCATCAAAGTCAATACCGACAGAGATCGGCGCGTGGCAGATGCCTTCCAGGTCAGGGGATTGCCATCCAATCTGTTCCTGTCTGCAGACGGAAGCGAGATCGCTCGACGCGTGGGCTATATTCCCCCCCGAACGTTCGTGCAGGTGCTGGAGGCGATCGTCAGCACGAATTAACTTGCCGGCTTTGCTTGTTGCCGGGAGACCGGCAGGGAAATGGGCATGAAATCATCCGGTTAGGATCACAGATCCCTCGGAAAGCGGTGTTTGAATCGCTTGAAGAGGCGGACAGCCGTGGAGATGATCACCGACGCACTCAATCCCATCAGCAATATCGGCAACCAAATAACCTTGTGGCGAATCGGACTTTCCCCGGCAGCAGAGATACCCGCAAGCGCGAACAAAAACACCACCAGCATGCTGAGGATCACGATCAGGCAGGTGAGACGATTATCGTACCAAGGCACGATCAGTTTGCGGTGAACCGGCTTTTCATCGTAGCGCATAACAGGGCTGATTATGGCGGATATTCCAATGAAAATCAACAAAACAACAAGGCGGGCCGATCGGAAGAACATCATGAAGACGAAACGTTTCTGGACAACCCTGGCCGCCGCCGTGCTGATCGGTTGCAGCAGCGCCCCCAAAAAGACCTATTTGAAAGACACCGATGTGGTTGTTGAGCCCGGAACCATCATTAGCGCAGAAACCGGGCAGCCAGTCAGCTTTCAGCAGCTGCTCGCTGACCTGAAGGGCGTTCGGCTGGTCTACATCGGTGAATCCCACACCGACCAATCCCACCACCGCACACAGCTTGACGTCATCACCGCCCTTTTCGAGGCTGCGGGCGAGGTCTCCGTCGGCATGGAGATGTTTGATTTCACCTACCAGCCGGTACTGGACCGGTGGTCGAGCGGCGAACTCGAAGAGGACGAACTGCTGGAAAAGGTGCACTGGTATGCCAACTGGCGGTATCCATTTTCACTCTACCGCGATATTCTAAAATTCATCCGGCAGAATCGCATCCCTCTGGTGGGGCTCAACATTCCGCTTCACATTCCCCCCAAGGTCCGGATCGGCGGGCTGGAAAACCTCACCGATGCGGACGCGCGCTACCTGCCGAGTGAGATCGACACCGGCAATGCCGCCCATCGGGCTTACGTGGAGCCGGTGTTCAATCAACATGCCTTCCACAGCGATGCCAAATTCGATTATTTCTACCAGGCCCAGTGTCTGTGGGAGGAAACGATGGCCGAAACGATTGCCCGGAACATGCCGGCCGGCATAATGGTCGTGCTGGCCGGAAACGGGCACATCGTGCGCAAATTCGGGATACCGGAAAGAGCCTTCCGCCGCAACAGCCTGCCATACCGTACCATTTACCTCGCGAGCGCCGGCAAAGACATCGAGCTTGCCGATGGCGACTATATCTGGGTAACGCCTCCCCCGGAAAAATCGGGCCAAATGGGGCGGTGATTCGAGCGTCGAAAGCGAAAGCCCCGCGCGCCGAAGGTTTCGGCGCCAATCCAACAGATATGATCGCGGCGCCCGAGGCGGAACCCACCCTCGCCCGCTTTCTATCCCACATCTTGTTTTTTATTATTTGACAAACCACCATATCTTGTGTTATTGGTGATCCGCTTTTGGTTTACGCACGTCTTTCCTGACCGTCGACATTCCGCACGGACTTTCGCGGAAAAACCGGCCGGATCGGGATACCCAACTTCCTGAAACTACAACCTGCTGCTTTCGAACTCTTCTGGCGAGGTGGAAAAGTGTTTGAAAAAATTAAGAAGCGCGACAATCGCATTGTCGATTTCGACTCCTCCAAGATCACGGCGGCAATTGCCAAGGCCGGTGCCGCTACCGGTGAGTTCAGTGACCGCGAAGCCCGCAAACTCACTTTGCGGGTGCTCACCCTGGCCCACGAGATCCGGTTGGGGCCAACACCCGAAGTGGAGGAAATTCAGGACATCGTGGAGCGGGTCCTGCTCGATTCGCCTTTTCACCGTACCGCCAAGGCCTATATTCTCTACCGGGAACAGCACGCGCAGATTCGCAGCATCACCACCAAGGCGCACATCGACCTGGTGGAGCACTACATCAGCAAGCTCGACTGGAAAATCAAGGAAAACAGCAACATGTGCTATTCCCTGCAGGGGCTCAACAACTACATTTCTTCGGATGTCACCACCGAGTACTGGTTGAGCCGGATCTACCCTCCCGATATCCGCAGGGCTCACAAAAGCGGGGACCTGCACGTACACGACCTGAGCCTTCTGTCGGTTTATTGCGTTGGCTGGGATTTAAAGGACCTTCTCGCCAACGGGTTCAAGGGCGTCGAGGGCAAGGTTGAAAGCGCCCCGCCCAGGCACCTGCGCTCCGCATTGGGACAGATCGTCAATTTCTTCTATACGCTGCAGGGGGAGGCGGCCGGCGCCCAGGCGATCTCCAATTTTGACACCCTGCTGGCCCCGTTCGTTCGGCATGACGGCCTCGACTACCAGGAGGTCAAGCAGGCATTGCAGGAATTTGTTTTCAACATCAACATTCCGACCCGGGTCGGTTTTCAGACACCGTTTACCAACATCACCCTCGATCTGAACGTTCCGGGCATCTTAAAGGACCATCCGGTCATCGTCGCCGGAGAACAGCGCGAAGAGACCTACAGCGAGTTTCAACCTGAAATGGATCTGATCAATCGGGCCTTTGCCGAAGTGATGATGGAAGGCGATGCCCGCGGCCGGGTGTTTACCTTCCCGATTCCCACTTACAACATCACCGCTGACTTCGACTGGGAGAACCCGAAGTTGGAGCCGATCTGGCGGATGACCGCCAAATACGGTATTCCGTATTTTTCGAACTTCGTCAACTCCGACATGTCTCCGGATGATGCCCGCTCCATGTGCTGCCGGCTGCGGCTGGACAACCGCGAACTGCTCAAGCGCGGAGGCGGGCTGTTCGGCGCGAACCCCCTGACCGGGTCCATCGGGGTGGTAACCATCAACCTGCCGCGCATCGGCCATATTGCCGACCGTGAAGAAGATTTTTTTCAACGGCTGCAGGACATGGTGCGCCTGGCCGTCGACAGCCTTGCCATTAAACGCAAGGTGCTGGAAAGGTTCACCGAGAAAAACCTCTATCCCTATTCCAAGTTCTACCTGCGGGAAGTCAAGGCGGCATCGGGGCTGTTCTGGAAAAATCATTTTTCCACCATTGGAATTATCGGGATGAACGAGGCCTGCCTGAACTTTCTGGGCCAGGACATCGCCAGTCCCGCCGGGCGGCGGTTTGCCCTGAAGGTGATGGATTTTCTCAGGGATCGGATCGCGCGGGTGCAGCAGCAGACCGGAGACATCTTCAACCTCGAGGCGACACCGGCGGAAGGAACGTCCTACCGGCTGGCCCTGCTCGACAAAAAACAGTATCCGGAGCTGCTGTGCGCCAATGAATCCGAGTATCGCAGCGGAGCAGCGCCCTACTACACGAATTCCACCCAACTTCCGGTGGATTACACCGAAGACCTGTTCGAAACCCTGCAGCTGCAGGACGAACTTCAATCCCGTTACACCGGCGGGACGGTGCTGCACATCTTTTTAGGGGAGCAGATCACCGAAATCGATGCCCTAAAGCAGCTGGTTCGCAAAATCACCGACAGCTACCGGCTGCCCTATTTCACGCTGACGCCCACCTTCAGCGTCTGCCCCTCCCACGGGTACTTGATCGGCGCCGTGGACAGCTGTCCCCGCTGCGACGCAGAAACCGAGGTCTACTCGCGGGTGGTCGGCTACCTGCGGCCGATCAAGCAATGGAACGAGGGAAAGCAGGCCGAGTATCGCCGGCGTAAGAACTTCAAGGTGGGTTCACCCGCGGGGCAGGTCGGCTTTCCAACGGTGGAACAGACAGGCTCCGACCCGCAAAGGTCTTCCGGGGGGCCGCCCGAAGAGAAGACCCCGGCCCGCCGGCAACCGCCCATTTCGACAGTTGCCTGATCACGTGACGTGCAATCCGTACTGCCCGTCGAGGCTTTGAGATGCAGTCCGGCTCAAATGAACCGGGAGTAGAATCGATGCACATCGGGGGTCTGCAGAAAAACTCGCTCATAGATTACCCGGGCAAGGTCAGCTGTGTGCTGTTTTTAGCCGGGTGCAACTTCAACTGCCCGTATTGTCACAATCCCGACCTGGTGAAAAACCATAACGGCGCATCGCTGTTTGCAGTGCCCGAACAGATGGATCGTTTCTTTGCCTCCCGGCGAACCTTTCTCGACGGGGTGGTGATCTCCGGCGGTGAGCCCACCTTGCACCCGCAGCTCGCCGACCTTTGCGGACGCATCAAGACACATGGCTATCCGGTGAAACTCGACACCAACGGCAGCCGCCCGGAAGTGATTCGCCGTCTGATCGACGGCGGGCTGGTCGACTATGTGGCCATGGACATCAAAACCGATCCCTTCGCCTACTGGCCGCGGATTCAGAAAACCTACAAGCCCGACCGGATTCTGGAGAGCATCCATATCATCATGGACTTGGCCCCGGCTTACGAATTTCGGACCACCTGCGTCAAACCGTTTGTAGACATTGCGGTGATCGAAACGATCGGACAGTTGATCAGCGGGGCCGAGCATTACGTCCTGCAGCGGTTTCGCGATGCGATTGTCCTGTGCCCCGAATTTTTCCACAACACTTCCCCCGCTTTCACCGACAGCGAAATGCAGCAGCTTCAGACGGCGGCTGCGCCGCATGTGAAGCGATGCAGCATCCGCTAGAGCCCAACTCATTAACCAGGCTTCGGTGCCCCGCTGCCGGCCAAACGCTGGATCCCTGGATGGGATGTTGGGAAGGATCCGCGCGGGGTCCCGGAACCCATTCGCCCCCCTGCAATCCAAACTGCCGTACCGTCACCGCTTCTCTTTAATTTTCAGACGGTCTGTGATATCTGCTGAACTAGTTCGGGTCAACTTCTGAAAGTGCATGGCACCTAACGCCAGGAGGCCAACGCATGACGGATGCTTTCACGTGGAAAATCGTTCTGATCGATGACGAGGAAGACATCCGGGATGTGATGTCGATTTCCCTGGAAGATGAAGGCTACCGCGTTTTCACCGCCGAAAACGGCCGACTCGGATTGGACCTGTGTGAGAAAAAATCCCCTCAGATCGTAATCACCGACATTCGCATGCCGGTGATGGACGGTCTGCAGGTTCTCGAATCGCTCAAGCAGCGCTCCCCGCAGATCGAAGTCATCGTGGCCACCGCCTTCGGAGAGATGGAGCTGGCCATCCGCGCCCTGCAGCTCGACGCCTCCGATTTCATCCACAAACCGATCAACCACCAGGAACTGCACCTGGCGCTGAAAAGAGCGCGGGAGCGGTTTGCGGCCAGAAAAACCCTGGCGGACTACACGGCCCTGCTGGAGAAAGAAAATGCGGAAACCAGCCAGCAGTTGCTGCGTAACATCGAGTTTCAGAAAAACCTGATCGAAAGCTCCATGGACGGAATCTGTGCTTGCGATACCGACGGGCGGATCGTAAGCTTCAACCGAAGCATGGAGATGATCTCCGGATATACACGCACGGAGGTGCTGGGGCGGATGACGCTCGAGCAGCTGCTTGCGGCCGGCGAAGCCATGCGCTTGCGCAAAGCGCTTCAGGCGAAAGGCCAGGGGGGAAAAAACCGGCTTTCGCTTTTTGAAACCACCTTGCTGGCCAATCCGGACCGCAAAGTTCCGGTGCAGGTTTCCGCATCGATATTGCGCAACCAGGGAAGTGACGAGGGGCTGGTCTGCTTTTTCCGGGATTTGCGGGAAATTAGACGCCTGGAGAGGGAGATGGCCGACCAGGCCCGCATCCTTCACCAGGACAAGATGATGTCTCTGGGAAAGCTTGCCGCCAGCGTCGTGCATGAAATCAACAACCCGCTCTCGGGAATCCTGAACTACCTGCGCTTGATGAGCCGCATCATCGGTCGCGGGCCGCTCTCCGGTGAGCAGCAGAAAAAATTCGAGCGTTATCTCGAACTGGTGGAAAACGAAACCGGCCGGTGTTCCCAGATCGTTTCCAGCCTGCTGACGTTTTCCCGCAAGTCACCACCCCAGTTCGGCCGGGTCGATATCAAAGAACTGCTTGAACGCTGTATGATCCTCAGCCAGCACAAAATGGAATTGAGCAACATACAGCACAGCTGCCGCGTGGATCAAAGCATTCCACCGGTACTGGGTGATTTCAACCAGCTGCAGCAATGCATCATCAATCTCATATTCAATGCCATCGATGCCATGCCCGATGGCGGGCAACTGCAGTTGGGGGCTTGCTTCGATTCCGCCCAAAAAAAGGTGCAGATTATGGTCTCCGACAGCGGGCAGGGCATCGCCCCGGAGGATCTGCCGTACATCTTCGAGCCTTTTTTCACCACCAAAAGCGAGGGCTTCGGTGTCGGGCTCGGTCTGTCTACCATGTACGGCATCGTCGAACATCACAACGGAACCGTCGACGTGCAAAGCCGCCAGGGCAAGGGAACCACATTTACGATCCAGTTGCCGGCGGCTTCCGACGACACATAAAAACGAAGCGATGAGAGAAAACGACGAACATAGTGCCCTGACGGTCATGTGCCACCAGTGGCTGGAGCTGCTCGACGAGCTGAACATCGGTGCGTTTACGGTCAACAGCCATCACCGCATATCGGAAATGAACTTTACGGCCCAGGCCCTGATGGGATTCAAAGAAAAAGAAGTCGAGGGCCGCGATTGCCGCGAAGTTTTCACCGGCGTTCCATGTATGGTGCAGTGCCTGCTGCGCAATGAAAACGAGCCGGCTGCCGAAGAACCGGAAATCGATTTCTGTAACGAGGAGCAAACCCGCCATCTGCTCACCCGGCTGGCAACACCGGTATACGACAGCCAACGGCGGGTGGCCGGCTGCCTGACCATCCTGCAGGATCACTCCCCGATTGCCGACCTGGTCAACCGCATCCACTACGAAGAGCGCAACCTGAAGATTATCCTCGACAACCTCGACGTGGGGATTTTCACCGTAAACCGCGGAGGGTATATCACCTTTTTCAACCACGAGGCCGAAAAGATATCGGGTTTCAACCGGCGCCAGGTGATCGGTGAACCCTGTTCGGCCATTTTCGAAGGGGTCGCTTCCCACGATCTGTGTCTTCTGAAAGAATCGATCGCCGATGGCTCGGCGCGCACCAGCCGGCAGGGGAAAATGATCACCAAGAACGGTGAAACTATACCGATCCGCGCAAATTACATGGCACTTCGCAATGAAAAGGGGACCATCATCGGCGGGCTGGCGACCTTTCATGATCTCACCCTGGTGCGGCAGCTCAATCAGGCCATCAGCGAGCGTTATACCTTTCAGGACATGATCGGCAAGGATCCGACCATGCAGCAGATTTTCGAAACGGTCAACGTGGTGGCCGCCACCGATGCGACAGTGCTCATCGAAGGGGCCACCGGCACCGGTAAAGACTTGCTGGCAAAGGTGATTCATTCCATCAGCCGCCGGGCGACCAGGCAACTGGTCAAAGTCAACTGCGCGGCCATTCCCGACAATCTTCTTGAGTCCGAAATGTTCGGTTATGTCAAAGGCGCGTTTACCGGCGCTGGTCGGGACAAGCCCGGAAGATTCAACGAAGCCGACGGGGGAACGATCTTTCTGGACGAAATCGGCGACCTGCCGTTATCGCTGCAGGCCAAACTGCTTCGGGTGCTGGAAGATAAGGAATTCTACCCGCTGGGAAGCCGCCATACCCAGAAGGTCGACGTCCGGATCCTGTCGGCCACCAATCAGGACTTGGAAAATCTGGTGGCAAAAAGAGGCTTCCGCAAAGATCTGTACTACCGGCTAAATGTGTTCCGGATTCAGCTGCCCGACGTAAAGGACCGCCGAATCGATTTGCCCTTGCTGATTCACCATATCCTGCGCAAGTTGTGTGCCGCCAGAGACAATCGGCGTCTGGCCATTTCGGAAGCGGCTATGGAACTGCTGCTCAACCATGACTATCCCGGAAACGTCCGCGAGCTGGAGAACATCCTCGAGCATGCCCTGATTATCTGCAGCGAAGACGTTATCGAACCACGACACCTTCCCGATTTTTTGCAGCACCGTCCCGTTTACCGCCGGCAGCTTACCGCGATGCCAACCAACGAAAAAAGTGCAGCAATAGCGGAGGCGGACCTGCTGCACCGCGTCCTTAGCAAGCACCACTGGCACCGGCAGAATGCCGCCCGAGAACTGGGGATCGATCGAACCACCTTGTGGCGCAAGATGAAGAAATACAATCTCACGCCTTCGTAGTTTAGACGGAAGTCTCTGGTGATGAAGCAGTGGCGAAAGCTAGGAACGAATGACGCATTTCGCCAGTGGAGAAGTTGTTGCTGATGCGAATGGAAAGCAGTGAAGGAATCCGTGGTGTCACGGGGTGTTTCGGGGCACGGACGGCGGCTTCCGTTTTTTAACACCACCGCCCATGCTCCGATTAACAGGGTGGGTAGAAATCATGCCCCTGAAATAGTGATAACCGTTTATTCGTGCCTCAGGCGGAAGCCATCTCCCGGCGGGTGGCCATATCCACCAGAATTCTCTCCCGGGCCTTGTCGATACCGAGCGCATGGCGTTTTTTGTCGATATGGGCGATCATTTTGCGGGCATGCTTGACCGGATCAACTTCCAGATCCCACATCCCACCGTAGAGTTTCTCGAACTCCTCAAACAGGTACTTCTGAAACACGGGTGCACCTGATACCGGCAGGCCGACACCGAACACGGTATACACCCCGGAAGCCACGAAATATTGACCGATGCTGATGGCTTTTTCACTCATCCACTCCGGAGCGCTGCCTGCGGCAGGCAGGTCGCAGATATCGGTTCCCAGGCCTCCGGCCTTGACAACCTCTGTGGCTGCGAGAAGAATTCGGCTGTTGTCCACGCAGGAGCCCATGTGCAGAACCGGCGGGATGCCCACGGTTTCACAGACCTCTGCCAGTCCGGGGCCGCAGTGGACTGCTGCCGACTCGGGTGTCAGCAGGCCTGCCATGGCGCATGCGATCCCGTTACAGCCGGTGGTCAGCACGATGACATCGTTTTTGATGAGTTCTTTGACCACCGTGATGTGACCGTCATTGTGTTTGGTCCGGGCGTTGTTGCAGCCGACCACACCGCCGATTCCTCGGATGCGACCGTTGATGATATTGTCGTTTAAAGGAACGTACGAGCCGCGAAATATTCCCCCCAGATGATATTCGATCGCTTCTACACCGAAGCCGGCAACCTGTGGTGCCTTTTGCGGCGGTATCATCACTTCCGCTTTGCGGTTTGTAAAATTATCGATAGCGATCATGATAATTTTGACGGCATCATCGAGCGCGTTATGCTCGTCAAATTCGATGTGGATCACGTTGTCCTGTTCCATTTTGGCTATCGGGTGGGTGGTGATGATTTTGGTATGGAAGCATTTGGCCACATTGGCGATGTTCTGAAAGATGCACTGGATGTCCACCACCATCGCATCGCACGCACCGGTAATGATGGCCAGCTCTTGCTGCAAAAAGGTTCCGCAGAGCGGCACCCCGTGTCGTTGCAGCACCTCGTTGGCGGTACAGCAAATGCCGGCCAGCTGAATTCCCTTGGCGCCTTTCGATTTGGAATAATCCTGCAACTCTTTGTGTTGCGCCACCGTTACCAGCATTTCGGAGAGCACCGGTTCATGACCGTGGATGATAATGTTGACATATTCTTCTTTTAATACGCCGAGATTGGCCTCGGACTGCAGCGGATAGGGAGTTCCGAAAAGGACATCCTGCAGGTCGGTAGCCAGCATCGATCCGCCCCACCCGTCGGCAATAGCGGCGCGGGTGCCCTGTTTCATCAGGTTTTTATAGTCCTGGTCGACGCCGATATGGGTGCGGTGCATGATCTCCACGATTTCCCTGTCGATGTTGCGGGGCAGTACACCGGTTTTCTTCCATTTTTCATACAAGGGTTTGGGGGCGCGCTGCAGATACAGCAGTTCCCCTTCGGCTTTGCCCCACTCGTTTAAGGCTTTTTCGGCGACTTCGACCGCAATCTCATCGAGCTTTCGATCAACCACCTCTCCATCGACCTCAACGGTGGTGTCCACCCTGAAGTGGGGTGCGATGGCCAGCAGCTTCAATGGGTCTTTTATTTTGTAGTCTTCGGTTTGCTTTTTTGCAGCTGCCAAAAATACCTCTGCTACACAGCGGCCGTGATCCGAATGGGCGGCTGCTCCGCTGGCAATCATTCTGAGAAAATTGCGTGCAGCGATCGTGTTGGGTGTTGCACCGCACAGCCCCTTGCGCTCATCATCGCCTTCGATACCGGATTTTGGAAGCGGAAGCCGGCACGGTCCCATCCCGCAATTCTTGCAGCAGGTCCCCTGGGTGCCGATATTGCAGGGCTTCATGTTTTCAGCCCTGTCGAAAACGGTGTCGATGTCGAGCTCATGGGCTCGCTCCAGCATCAACTGCGTCGCTTCGTCGATTGTGGCTTGCGCCGGATCTGCCAGTTTTCGTTTCCGGGTAGGTTGGGTGGCTGGTTTGGATTCCTTCTGCAATTGGGTTCCTGCGCCTTCTTTCATCACCTCCATCTCTTCTTTCCTCCTTCGTCTGCGTTACAGGGAATTTGTGAATATTCACTGCCGGGTATCGACACGAACCGGACCTATGCGGTTTTTTCCCCAGCTTCAATAGTGCGTTTATTCACCCTAAATGGGATTCAGTTTCGAGCTGGCCGCGACCTGATCACCGGAATGCAAATTTAATGCCTGTGAGACCATCGATATAGCCGGGACACCATCACGGTAGAATGTGCAAAATAGGGCAGAGCATATTTTGCAACCACTCGTAATTGCGGGGCATTTTGTTTTTTGCACGTTTGGCAAACTGGAAGGGGAAAATCATTGCTCGCGATTCGGAGGCCACCCCCGTACTTCTTTGCCTCTCAGTGCAACAATTGTTGCATGGCCATGTTGCAGATATAAGAGATTGAAATCTCGTTCCTTATACCTATAGATTGCAACCATATGTTGCAATCAACGCCTGAACGCATCATCTGGGGTCATCGTTTTCTCCAATAATTTTCGAATTAACTTATTGAAACTAAACAATATATTACGCATCACCGGTGACTGGCATATTTGATGCTCTTTCCGGTTGGTATCCATCATCCTGTTTCACCAACCACACCAGAAGGACAGGCGGCGTGCCAGCGGATCCGGCAAGAAAAATGATATTTGTACTCGATGATGATCCGGAGATGCAGATTTTTCTCTCCAACCTGCTCAACAGCGCCGGCTACCATCCGGTGATTTTCGAAAACGGGGCGGTGGAACTGGATCAAATTGCTGCGGACATGCCGGCGCTGATGATCATGTGCGTCATCAAATACCGGGACAACAAGACCCGGCTCTACAAGGCTCTCAAGGAAGATCCGGTCTTCAAACAGATACCGGTGATCATGCTGTCGAACATCGATCGCAAAACTTTTTTTCACTACCAGAAGATTAAAAACCCGACGTTTGGTCGTGGCTTACCGGAGCCGGAAGGCTTTCTCGTCAAGCCGCTGGAGGCCGACGAGCTGCTGCGAATGGTTCACCGGCTGACGGAAAAAAACAGCGCCGAAGCGCTGTAAGCAGAGGTTATCCAAAATCCGCTGCACGGGCACGGGAGCGCAATGGGTATAAAAAAACAGAAATTGTCCGATACGCAGAACCTCGCTTCGGTCGATCCGCAGCTGTACCGGGATGTGGCCCGATTTGGCGCCCGGGACATGGAAATCTGCATGCAGTGCGGTATCTGCAGCGCATCGTGTCCGCTGTCCACCGGAACCGATACATTCCCCCGGAAAATCTACCGCTATCTGCAGCTCGGATTGAAGGACAAGTTGCTCCAGTCCCCGGTTCCCTGGTTGTGCTACTACTGCGGGGAATGCAACAAGGACTGTCCCCGGGGGGCGGAGCCGGCCGAGACGATGATGGCCGTCCGGCGCTGGCTGACCACTCAGTACGACTGGACCGGCCTGGCGCGGCGGTTCTACCTCTCTGCTAAATGGGAAATCGGTGCGCTGGTTGCGGTGGCGCTATTGGTGGTCCTTCTGTTTGTTTTGTTTCACGGACCGATCATCACCGATCGCGTGTCGGTAAATTCGTTTGCACCGGTGGCCTGGATCGAGATCGGAGACCTGCTGATGGCCGCCATCCTGTCGGGTTTTCTGCTGTCGAACGCAACCCGGATGTTTCGCCTGGTGCTGGGGGGTGCAACGGTGCCCTTGCGGCTGTATTTCACCGAGGCCAAAGCCTTTGTGTTGCACTTTGCCACCCAGAAGCGCTGGCGGCAGTGCGGGGAAGACCGCAGCCGCTGGCTGAAGCACTTCATGCTGGTGACCGGTTACCTGACCATGATGACCCTGGTCATCGTTTTTATCCGCTGGTTCCAGGTCGACGACAGCAGCTGGCATTTTACCAGCCTGTTCGGCTATTACGCCACCGCCGTATTGTTGTTTTTCACCGTGGAAATGTTTCGCAGCCGTCTGAAGAAACAGGAGGCGATCCATCGCTTTTCCGAACTGTCTGACTGGCTGTTTCTGGTGCTGCTGTTTTCCACCGCGCTGACCGGCATCCTCATGCACATCGTGCGGCTGGCCGGTTGGCCGATGGGGACTTACGTCAGTTACGTGGTTCACCTGGCTGTGGCCGTACCCATGCTGGTGGTGGAGGTTCCCTTCGGCAAATGGTCCCATCTGTTTTACCGGCCGCTGGCCGTGTTTCTAACAACGGTCAGGGAAAAGGCCGCAGCGGCCTCCCGTGTGGCACCCGCCGAAGTTGTGGCGGCCGTTGGGGAAACCTTTCTAAGCTGCTTGCAGTGCGGTACCTGCACGAGCGTCTGCCCCTGGGGCCTGGTTTCCGGCTTCAACCCGCGCCGGATCGTGCGCGACCTGGCGACGGGCACCGGTACGCTGCAGTCGGTCGACGAGGCCGTCTGGCGCTGCGTCACCTGCAATGCATGCGGGGCGAGCTGTCCGCGCGGTATCGAAATCACCGGCGTCATGCAGGCGGTCAGAAAGATCGATGTCGGCGGCCGTTGGGTCCCGGAGCGCTTCGAAGGGCCGCTGGACAGCCTCCAGCACCGCGGCAATCCCTGGGGCGGCAGCCGCGAAAAGCGGTTGCAGTGGGCAGCCGATCTCGACATCCCTGTCTTTACCGCAGGGCACGAATACGGCCTGTTCACCTGCTGCACCACCGCGTATGACCCGTCCAACCGCGGGGCGGCCAGGGCGCTGGCCAAACTTCTGGCCATCGCAGGGGTGGCATTCGCGACGTTCGGTTCCGAACAGAGCTGCTGCGGAGATCCGGCCCACAGCATCGGCGCGGATCACCTCGGTTCGCAGCTGGCCAGCATCAACAGCGAGTTGATTGCCGGTGCCGGTGCGGCCAAGGTGCTCACCACCTCACCGCATTGCCTGCACGCGTTCCAATCCCGGTATGCCGAGCTGGCCTCCGTCGGTTTCGAACACTGTATCGAGCTTCTCGATCGCCTCATCGCGCAGAAGCGGCTGATGCCCGTGCGTGAAGTTGCGCAGGTCGTCACTTATCACGACCCCTGCTACCTGGGACGTTATTCAAATATTTACGAGCCACCTCGCCGTGTGCTGCTGAGCATCCCGGGACTGACGCTGGTGGAGATGCCCAACAACCGTCAGCAGAGTGCCTGCTGCGGTGGCGGCGGTGGTGGTGCCTGGAGCGCTGATCCGCCGGATCAACGCCTGGGGGTGGCGCGGGTTCGCGAAGCGCTGGGAACCGGTGCCGGTGTGATCGCCACCGCCTGTCCCTACTGCATCCGCATGCTCAATGAAGCGGTGGCGCAGCTCGGTGTGGAAGATCGAATCGTGGTTCGGGATGCGGCCGAATTGCTGTGGCGGTCGCTGGAAATAACTGGCGATGCCGATGGGGCGAAAGCTGTCAGCACAGACGTTGAGCAGGAGGCCTTACATGGCTGAACGAATCGGGTTTTACATCTGTCATTGCGGTATCAACATCGCCTATCGGGTGCGGGTCAAGGAGGTTGCCGAGTACGTGGCAACCCTGCCCAACGTGATCGTCTCCCGCGATTATCTGTTCATGTGCTCCGATCCCGGCCAGGAACTGATCGAAACCGACATCCGCAATCACAGCCTCAGCCGTGTGGTGGTGGCGTCCTGTTCGCCGCGAATGCACGAAAAAACCTTCCGGGCCGCCTGCCAGCGGTCCGGTCTCAATCCCTACCGGGCCTTTCACATGGTCTGCGTGCGCGAGCATGTTTCCTGGGTGACCGAAAGTGAGGACGAAGCCACCCGCAAGGCCAAGCTGCTGGCAGGCGCCGGTATTTTGCGGGTTTCGCACCAAACCGACCTCACGCCGGCCACCTTTCCGGTGTGCACCAACACGCTGGTGGTGGGCGGGGGCATCGCCGGCATGCAGGCCTCGCTGGATATCGCCAAGGCCGGTTACAAGGCCTACCTGGTGGAGCGGCAGCCCACCGTCGGCGGACACATGCTCCAGTACGACAAGACCTTTCCCACCCTCGACTGTGCGGCCTGCATCGGCACCCCCAAGATGGTCTCGGTCGGCCAGGAACCCAACATCGAGTTGTTCTCTTACAGCGAAGTGGAGGAGGTCAGCGGCTTCATCGGAAACTTCAAGGCAACGGTGCGGCAAAAGGCGCGCTTCGTGGAAACCAGCTGCACCGGTTGCGGCGAGTGTGAGAAGGTCTGCCCGGTCGAGTTCCCCAATGAATGGGACGTGGGTACCAAAAAACGCAAGGCCATTTATCGGCCGTTCCCCCAGGCAGTGCCGATCACCTACTGCATCGACAAGTACGACCGAGCTGCCTGCGTGCAGACCTGCCCGGCCGGCACCAATGTACAGGGATATGTGGCGCTGGTCAAAGTCGGACGGTACCGCGAAGCGGTGTCACTGATCTTGGAGCGGCTTCCGCTTCCGGGGACCCTGGGGCGCGTCTGCCCGGCCCCGTGCGAAAAACAGTGCCGCAGGGCCGAGGTGGACAGCCCGGTAGCCATCCGCGAGCTGAAACGCTTTGCCGCCGACCAGGTCGACCTGTCCGAGCTGCCGCTGCCGGAAATCGAAGACCGGCCGGAGAAGATTGCGGTGATCGGATCGGGTCCGGCCGGGCTGACGGTGGCGTATTATCTGCGGCTGAAAGGATACCGGGTGACCATTTTCGAGGCGCTCGAAAAGCTGGGCGGCATGCTGCGGGTGGGGATCCCCGACTACCGGCTGCCCCAGGATGTGCTCGATGATGAAATCGGCTACCTTCTCCGACACGGGATCGACGTGCAGACCGGCGTGCGCTTCGGATCGGATCTGTCCCTGGAGGATCTGCGCAAAGACGGATTTTCCGCCGTGTTTCTGGGCATCGGCGCCCATGACTCTCTGGCAATGCGCATACCGGGTGAAGAGCAGGCCGACGCTCTGGTGGATGCCGTCACGTTTCTGCGGGAGGTCAACCTGGGGAAAAAGGAGCTGCCCGGCAGGCAGGTGATCGTCATCGGTGGTGGCAACGTGGCCGTCGACGCGGCCCGCACGGCCAGACGCCTGGGCGCCGAGAGCGTAACGGTGGTCTACCGGCGATCGGAGCAGGAAATGCCGGCGTATCCCGAGGAACTCGAAGGTGCGCTAGAGGAAGGGATCGAGTTTTCATATCTCACGGCGCCGGTCGGCATTCAGCGCCGGGAAGGCAAAGTGACCGGGTTTGAATGCATCCGCACCGAGCTCGGTGAACCGGATGCCAGCGGGCGGAGACGCCCGGTGCCGGTGGAGGGAAGCGAATTTGTGATTCCCTGTGACGCGGTCATTCCGGCCATCGGTCAGAAAACCGACACATCCTGGGTGCAGCGCCTGCCGGACCTGCAGCTGACCGCCCGGGGAACCTTCAAGGTGGATCCCCATACGATGCAAACCAGCATTGCCGAAGTGTTTGCCGCCGGAGACGCGGTGACCGGCCCGGCCACGGTGGTGGAGGCCGTGTCTGCCGGGCATAAGGTGGTGGCGGCCATTGACCGTTTTCTCAACGGCGGGGACCTCGAATCGACTGCCGCGCAGCCGCAGATCGAGCCCGCTGCGGAGACCGACTGGAAGCAGATTCCGGCAACCATTGAAAAAGCAGCCAGGGCAGCATCGACGCATCTGGATCCCGCATACCGGGCGGCCAATTTTGAGGAGGTGGACACAAACTTCTCCGAAGAAGCGGCGCGGGCCGAGGCGGCGCGCTGCGTGAACTGCGGGGGCTGCTGTGAGTGCAAGCTGTGCGTGAGTGCCTGTGAGGCCAAGGCGATCAACCATGTGATGGAAGACGCCGTGGAGGAAATCGAAGTGGGTTCCATCATCGTGGCCACCGGCTTCGATATCCTCGATCCGACGCCGATGCAGCCTTACGGATACGGCAGATATGCCAATGTGTTCACCAACCTGGAATTCGAGCGACTGTCGAACGCCACCGGACCGACCGGGGGCAAGCTGCTCAAGCGCGACCGCAGCGACCGGCTCAAGTACACCGATCCGCCCGAAAGCGTGGCCATTTTGCACTGTATCGGCAGCCGGGATAAAAACTATCACGAATACTGCTCGCGGACCTGCTGCATGTACGCGCTCAAGTATGCCCACCTTCTCAAGGACAAGTGCGGGCACCACACCCGGGTGTACAACTTCTACATCGACATGCGCTGTTTCGGAAAAGGGTACGAGGAGTTTTACAAGCGGGTGCAGAGCGAGGGCGTGCACATGGTGCGCGGCAAGGTTGCCCGCATCGAAGAGCAAACGGACGGTTTGCTGCTGGTGACCGCCGAAGACACGCTCTCGAATGCGATGTTGCAAATCCCGGTGGAGATGGCGGTGCTGTGCACGGCGATGGAGCCGCGTGCGGATGCAAACGATACGGCCCGGATTTTCGGAATGAGTGTCGGCAGCGACGGTTTTTTTCTGGAAGAGCATCCTAAGCTCGAGCCGGTATCCACGGCATCCAGCGGTATTTTTGTGGCCGGCGCGTGCCAGGGCCCCAAGGACATTCCCGACACGGTAGCCCAGGCGAAAGGGGCGGCGGCCGAGGCGCTGGCACTCAGTTCGTCCGGACAGGTGTCGGTGGCCCCCATGATTTCATCCATAGACCCGGATATCTGTATCGGCTGCCAGGTCTGCATCGGGTTGTGTGCCTATTCGGCCATCGAATTCAATCCATTGAAAGGCGTCAGCGAGGTCAACGAAGCGGTGTGCAAAGGCTGCGGCAGTTGCGCCGGGTACTGCCCCAGCGGAGCCGCCAAGATCCGGCATTTTACGGACAATCAGATATTTGCGGAGATCGATGGCCTGCTGGCCGGCTGAGTTCGGGCAGCCATGGAATGGATGCCCGGTGTTTTGAGGTAAAGGAGAAAGGAGAACCGGATGAGCGAGTTCGAACCGACTATAGTCGCCTTTTTCTGCAACTGGTGCACCTACACCGCAGCCGATCTGGCCGGCACCTCTCGCCTGTCTTACCCTCACAGCATCAAGATCGTACGGGTGATGTGCAGTGGAATGGTCGACCCCAAGTACGTGATCAAGGCGCTGCTGGAAGGTGCCGACGGGGTGATTGTCAGCGGATGCAACCCCGGCGACTGCCATTACATCAACGGCAACTACAAGGCCCGCAGGCGGATCAAACTGTTAAAGGAGATCCTGCCCCAGTTCGGTTTTGAGCCCGAGCGTCTCCGGCTGACCTGGATAGCCGCCAGCGACGGACTGCTGCTTTCCGAGATCATGCAGGAAATGACGGAGCAGCTCAGGGCGCTGGGCCCCAGCGAAGCCAGGCTGAAGATGGTGATATAAGAGAAGCTCCCGGTCTCGTGTTGTGGCCATCGAATCCGGTGACCGCAGCCCGCAGCCGGTGGTTGTCGACACTGACAGGAGGAACCCATGGCGGAAACGGCACTCATCGATGTGAAAGAGCACAACTTGTTGGCAGCGCTGAGGGGCTTTTTCAAAACCGTTTTGAAGCAAGAGGAAATCAGTGCGATTCTGGTTCCCCGGCGACTGCCCGTGACGCCCACGGTCATGCCGACGCTGGTAACCGACCCAAAGCATCTGGATGCAGCCGACCCGTTGTCGCCGGCCTTTCCGATCAATGCTGCCAAAATCGTTTCCCGGCTGACGCGTCGAGAGTCCGGAGGAAAAGTGGCAGCGGTCATGCGGCCCTGTGAAATCAGAGCATTCGTAGAGCTGGTAAAACTCAAGCAGGGGCGCACGGAGGACCTGGTCATCATCGGCCTCGATTGCCTGGGTGCCTTTTCGAACAGAGACTATTTTCAATGGATCAGCGAAGATGCGGATGCGTGCACTGAAAAGTTCTGTTCCGTCATGCTGACCGGAGACAGTAGCGGCGGCAGTCGGGAGCTGGCATCGGCTTGCCGGGTTTGCGAGCAACCCGTTCCGGCAGGAGCCGACATCACCGTCGGTCTTTTCGGTGTCGATACCGCCGGCCGAATCCCTGTTACGGCGCAAAGCGCTGCAGGTGAGGATCTCTTTGCCAAACTCGGATTGCGGGTCGGTGAAGAACCGACTGCACGCCGGAAAGCGATTGAAAAGCTGGTTGCCGAACGCACCGCCGCCCGGGATGCAATGTTTGAGGCCACCCGTGCGACGGTCGACAATCTCGAAAAATTGACCGGTTACCTGGCCAATTGCGTCAACTGTTACAACTGCAGGGTGGCCTGCCCGGTGTGTTACTGCCGCGAATGTGTTTTTGTCACCGATGTTTTCGACCATGAACCCTCCCAGTACCTGCGCTGGGCCGCCAGAAAAGGCGCCGTGAAGATGCCTACCGACACGGTTTTTTATCACATCACGCGGTTGGCCCATATGTCTACCGCGTGCGTGGGGTGCGGCCAGTGCTCCAATGCATGCCCCAACGATATTCCGGTGATGGAGCTCTTCCGCACCGTTGCGCACCGAACCCAGCAGGCGTTCGACTACCGGGCCGGCCGCAGCCTGGATGACAAACCACCGCTGGCGGAATTCAAAGAAGACGAGTTCCAGGAGGTCGTGGGCATCGAAGCGTAATGAGAAGGCCATGGGTTAGTGGACTAGGCCGATCCAACCGGAGGGAAGGATTTTATGCATAAGAAAATCGGAAAGGCGCTTGTGGTGGGTGCCGGTATCAGCGGCATCCGGGCCGCTTTGGACCTTGCGGAAACCGGTTACGGTGTGACCCTGATCGATCGCTCGCCCCACATGGGCGGTGTGCTGAGCCAGCTCGACCATCAGTTCCCGACCGACCGGTGCGGCATGTGCAAAATGCTGCCGCTGGTGGACCGGGATGCCTCTTCCCAGTATTGCCTCCGCAAGGGCCTTTTTCACGAAAACATCGAGATCCTGCTGTCCACCGAGCTGGTATCGGTTGACGGGGAACCCGGTAATTTTCAAGTCCTATTGCGCCAGAAGTCGAACTGGGTCGATCCGCAGCGGTGCATCGGCTGCGGCGAGTGCGCAGCGGTTTGCCCGGTGGAGGTGCCCGATACGTTCAACGTTGGCTTTTCCCCCCGAAAAGCGATTTATCTTCCGCTGCCGCACGCCGTGCCCAACTCCTACATCATCGATTTGAGTGCCTGCACCCAGTGCGGAGAGTGCGAGAAGATCTGCCCGACCGGTGCCGTGTGCCTGTCCGAACAGGAACGCAAGCGGTTTCGCATCCTGGTGGTGGATGATGAGCTGATCGTCCGTGATTCCCTGAAGGAGTGGCTCGAGGAAGAGGGATTTTCCGTGGACATGGCCGATTCCGGCGCCCAGGCGCTGCAGAAACTTGCCAACGACACCTTCCACCTGATGCTCACCGATATCAAGATGCCGGGCATGGACGGCGTCGAGCTGCTGGAAAAAGCCAAGGAGGATCAGCCCGGCATGTGCGTGGTGATGATGACGGCCTATGCCACGGTGGAAACGGCGGTGGAAGCCATGAAGATCGGTGCCTTCGATTACCTGGTCAAACCCTTTGAACCCGACAAACTGATTCCGATGGTGGTGCGCATTTACGAAGATCTGGAGGCCACCCGGGGGCGCCGGGTCGAAGCGGGGGCCGTGGTGGTTTGCGGCGGCACCGCCTATTACGATCCGTCATCCGGAATCAATCCTTTCGGATACAAGGTCCTTGACGGCGTTGTCACCAGTCTCGAGTTCGAGCGGATTTTCAGCGGTTCGGGTCCCAGCGCCGGCAAACTGGTTCGACCCGGAGACGGCCGGCCCGTCCGGCGGGTGGCCTGGATCCACTGCGTCGGATCCAGGGATCTGCAGGCAGAGGCGGATTTTTGTTCCAGCATCTGCTGCATGTACGCCATCAAGGAAGCACGGCTGGCCCGGGAGAAAAGCCATGGGGAGGTGGAAACCACGCTTTTTTTCATGGACATGCGCACCTTCGGCAAATCCTTCCAGCGTTATCGGGATCAGGCCGAAAGCGTCTGCGGGGTGCGTTTCGAAAGGGGACGCGTTCATTCCGTGGTCGGTGATCCGGACAACGGGGACCTGCTGATCCGGTATGTGGACACTGCCGGAAAAGTGAGCGAGTCGAGACAGGACATGGTGGTTCTGGCGGTCGGTCAACGCCCGGCCGCCGGCAGTGCCGGGCTGGCTGCCGCACTTGACCTGCCCCTAAACAGCTGGGGGTTCGGGCAGACCGAGCCGTTTTCCCTGACCCGCACGGCGCGGCAGGGAATCTTTCTGGGCGGATCTTTTTCCGGTCTGAAAGACATCGGTGAATCGGTGACCCAGGCTTCTTCCGCGGCGCTGGCAGCTTCCCGGGTGATTCACCAGTCCGGCGGCAGTCTGGCCCTCGAAACGCCGCCGGCCGCTGCGCCCCGGAATGTCCTGCGCGAACCGCCCGACATGCTAGTGGTTCTTTGCATCTGCGGCGGCACCCTGGTTCAGAACGGCGGCGGTTCCGTTCTCATCGAAAGACTTTCCGTTGATCCGGCAGTGAGCAACGTGACTACGATCGATAAAACCTGCACATCGGAAGGATGGGAGCAGCTGGTGGAACTGGTGGAAAAACACAAGCCGAATCGGTTGCTGATCGGCGCCTGCCAGCCATATGTATACGCACGCAAAATCCGCCAGCTGGCGGCGCGGATCGGGCTGGACGCGTCCCTCTTGGACGTGGTTGATCTGCACCTGTCCGCAGTCCGATCACCGAACGATCCATGCGATCCACCCGATGGCTTTCATCCGGCGCTGCGTCGGCAGCTGGCCGCCCTGGAAACGGGGCTGGCACGGCTGAAGCATGTGGATCCGGTCCGGCGATCGGCGTTGAAGGTTCAGCAGCGCGCCCTGGTCGTCGGTGGAGGCATTGCAGGGATGTCGGCCGCTCTGGCGATCGCCGATCACGGCTATCCGGTCGATATGGTGGAAGAGCAGGCCACCCTGGGGGGCAACCTGCAATGGTTGAAACGCACCCTCGAGGGGGAAGATGTTACCGCTCTTTTCGATGAAACCCGCCAGAAGATCGATAAACACCCGTTGATCGAAACGCACTGCAGCAGCCGCATCCTCACGTCGTTCGGAAAGGTCGGACATTTTGTCACCACCGTCGAGACCGAAGGGGAAGAACTGCGCACACTGGAGCACGGTGCGGTGGTGCTGGCCACCGGCGGCAAGGAAGCGCCCACCGATGCTTACGGTTACGGCACCAGCGAATGCATCGTGACCCAGAAGGAATTTGAGATGAAATGGGCCGACGGCAGCCTCGATGCCGGCAAGCTCAACAGTGTGGTCATGATTCAATGCGTCGGCTCGCGTGAGGAGCCGCGCAATTATTGCAGCCGGGTGTGCTGCCCTTCGGCGCTGAAACACGCCCTGGCGCTGCAAAAGGAAAATCCGGAGATTTCGGTGACCATACTGTACCGGGATATGATGACAACCGGATTTACGGAAACCTACTTTACCGAAGCCAGGCGCAGGCAGGTGCTCTTCGTGCAGTATGCCACCGACAATAAACCGACAGTGAAGGTGGACGGCGGCGGAGCCCGCGTGACGGTGTTCGAGCCGATTGTCGGCAAAGAACTTGAAATCGAGGCGGACCTGGTGGTGCTGGCCACCGGCATCGTTCCGAATCTGCCCGGCAAGCTGGCAGCCGCATTCGGCGCAACGATCGATCCAGACGGATTTTTTCAGGAGGCCGAGTCCAAGTGGCGGCCGGTGGATTCGCTCAAAGAGGGCATTTTCGCCTGCGGCCTGGCCCTGTCGCCGCGGTCGGTGACCGAAGCGATTGCCACCGCCGAAGCCGCGGCCCAAAGGGCCCTGAGGATTCTTTGTCGCGACAGCCTGCCGGCCGGCAAGATCGTGGCCACCGTTCGCCGCAGTCTGTGCAGTTTGTGTGAGCGCTGCATCGATGCCTGCCCCTATCAGGCGCGGGCGCTGGATGCCAACGGCGAAAAAGTGATTGTCAACGCAGCCATGTGCCAGGGGTGCGGTGAATGTGCGACGGTGTGCCCAAACAACGCTTCGGTCGTCGACGGCTTCGGGCAGAAGCAGATGCTTGAAATCATCGATGCGGCCTTTCACTGAAAACCGGGCGGAGCAGCAGTGAGCCTGACTCAAACCATTCGCAGCAGCCTGGTATCCAAGCTCATCCTTACGGTGGGCCTGACCCTGCTGGTGTCGATTTCCACCTGGGCCTATTTTAACATCAGCACCCAGAGGGAAAAATGGATGGCCGAAATCGTGCAGACCACCGACCGGCTGACCAGCACCATCAAGCTCGGCACCCACTACGCCATGATGCTCAACTCGCGGGACGACATCAATCAGATCATCAACAACATCGCCAATCTGGAGGAGATCAACAACATCCGCATTTACAACAAGCAAGGGGAGATCAAGTTTTCCAACCAGCCGACGGAGGTCGAGAAGAAGACCAACATCAAGGCCGAAGCCTGTTACATCTGCCATCGCACCGAACCGCCGCTCACCGATGTCGAGCTGATGGAAAGAACCCGCATTTTCGATTCCGGCCGCGGCTACCGCCTGTTGGGTATCATCAGCCCCATACGCAACGAAACCGGATGCGCCACGGATGCCTGTCACGTGCACCCCGAGGACAAGCAGATCCTCGGTGCACTCGACGTGGTGGTGTCACTGGAAAAAACCGACAGCCAGATCGTGCAGGCCGGCAAGGGGATCATCGGCTTGGCGGTCATTGTCTTTTTGCTGACATCGGCCATCATTTTTTTCATCGTATTCGAATTCGTCAGCCAGCCGGTTAAACAGTTGATCAAGGGCACCCGGCAGATCGGCAGGGGAAATCTTGACTACCGGGTCAGCGCCGATCGCCATGATGAGATAGGCCAGTTGGCCGAAGCCATCAACGAGATGGGCAAGCAGATCGGTGAAAAACAGTCCGCGCTCAACAAGCAGCGGGACGAGTACCAGACGCTGTTCGAACGCGCACCGTGCATGATCACGGTCCAGGACCGCGAGTTCAAACTGCTGCGCTACAACCAGGAATTTGCCGAACGGTTCGACACCCGGGTGGGGGGCTATTGCTACCAGGCATACAAGGGACGCGATGAAAAATGCACCGACTGTCCGGTCGAAAAAACCTTTGTCGACGGCCGCATCCACACCGGTGAGGAGATGGGAATCAACAAGGACGGCACCGAGGCACACTGGATCTTTCGCACCTCTCCCATATTTGATTCCCACGGCGAGGTGGTGGCCGCCATGGAGATGAGCCTCGATATCACCCGACGTGAAATCCTGGAAAAAGAGCTCGAAAAATCGGAGCGCAAATACCACGAAATCTTCAACAACATCCCCAATCCGGTGTTCGTGCTAGATTTTGAAACCCTGCGGATCCTGGACTGCAATGAAAGCGTTTCCCATGATTACGGTTACGAAAAGAGCGAGATACTGGACACTTCCTTTCTCGATTTATTTGTGGCCGACGATCGGGAACCATTCGCACGGCAGCTGAGAAGTGCAACCATCTTCAACCAGGTAAAACACAGGGGCAAAGACGGCCGCACGCTGTTTGTCAACATCCGCATATCTCCGTCGGACGATTACCCGGGGCGAAAAGCGCTGCTGATCACCACCAGCGACATCACCAAACGGCTGGAGGCCGAACAGCAGTTGATTCAGGCCAGCAAGATGGCCACGCTGGGAGAGATGGCCACCGGAATCGCGCACGAGTTGAACCAGCCGCTTTCGGTGATCAAAACCACTACCAGCTTTTTTATCAAAAAGATCCGAAGCGCCGAAACCATCGATGCGGATATTCTGAGCCGCATGCTGCTAAAGGTGGACAAAAACGTCGATCGGGCCACCAACATCATCAACCACATGCGCCAGTTTGCGCGCAAATCGGATGTCCAGCTCGAAAGGGTGCAGATCAATGAAGTCCTGGAAAGGGCCTTCGAGATATTCAGCCAACAGCTCAAGGTCCGGGGGATCGAAGTCATGTGGGACCTGGCGGTCGAATTGCCGCCGATACTCGCCGATCCCGGCCGTCTGGAACAGGTGTTTATCAATCTGCTGCTGAACGCCCGCGATGCCATCGAGGAAAAGTGGGATCGCTCCGGGCGCCAGTCCGACGGCGATCAGATCACGATCACTACCTATACCGAAGACGAAAAGGTGGCGGTGGATGTGGCCGATACGGGAAACGGAATTCCCGAAACGGTTATCGGCAAACTCTTTGAGCCGTTTTTCACCACCAAGGAGGTCGGCAAAGGCACCGGTCTGGGGCTGTCGATCAGCTACGGCATCGTCAAGGATTGCGGCGGCAGCATCGAGGCGCTTTCCGACGGCCGGCACGGAGCGTGCTTCACGGTCGCCTTTCCGGCATTGAAGAGCAAAAATGAACTGTACTAAACCATCCAAACAGCCCGGCAGGTCGAATCACAACGATCGGGAAAGATGATGGAAAACCACCGCAGCATATTGCTGGTCGATGACGAGGAGGATATCCGTGAGGTCGTAGGGATGTCGTTGGCCGATATCGGCTACACGGTTCACACTGCCGAAAACGGTGAGAAGGCACTGGCGCTGTTTCGCAGCCTCATCCCTCCGATCGTCTTGACCGACATCAAGATGCCCGGGCTCGACGGGATCGAGCTGCTTCAGCAGATCAAGCGGGAGAATCCGGAAACCGAGGTGGTGATGATCACCGGACACGGTGACATGGATCTGGCCATCAAGAGCCTGAAATACGAAGCTACCGATTTCATCACCAAGCCGATCAATGTAGAAGCGCTCGAAATTGCGCTGAAACGGGTTCGCGAAAGAATCATCATGCGGCGGCAGCTCAAGACCTACACGGAGAACCTCGAGGCGCTGGTGCGGGAAAAAACCGAACTCCAGGACCATTTGTCGTCACTGGGCCTGATGATCGGCTCCATATCACACGCCATCAAGGGACTGCTCACCGGGCTGGACGGTGGGATGTATCTGCTTGACTCCGGTTTTCGGAAAGAGAACAAGGACCGGATCGAAGAAGGCTGGGAAACCGTAAAGCTGATGGTCGAGCGCATTCGCAAACTGATTCTCGACATTCTCTATTACGCCAAACAACGGGATTTGAAATGGGAGCGGGTGGACGCCATCCGCTTTGCAACCGATGTGGCCACCGTCATCGAGCCGAAAATGTCGGACTGCAACATCGCGTTTGGGCGTAATTTCGATGAGACCGCCGGGCAGTTTGAAATCGATGCCGGCTACGTCCATTCAGCTTTGATGAATATCCTGGAGAATGCCATCGACGCCTGCATGCGGGATGGCGCCAAGCAGGATCACCAGATTGTGCTGGCGCTGCTGCAGGATAAGGAGCATATCATCTTCGAGGTGCACGACAACGGCGTCGGAATGGACGAAGATACCCGCAGCAAGATTTTTACCCCATTTTTTTCCTCCAAAGGCCGCCGGGGAACCGGCCTGGGTCTGTATATCTCCAACCAGATCATCGAGCAGCACGGTGGACAGATCCGGGTGACATCGAGACCGGGTCGCGGCACCTGCTTCACCATTCGGCTTCCCAAAACCTCTCTACGATCGGCAGATGAATCCGCTGCGTCGGCTGCATCCCGGCGGTCGGTGCCTTCCGGGTAAAATTGCTTGTCTTGAAGTTTTTTCCGTGCTAAGAGCGGGTCTGGTAGCGTACGAGCCCTTACTGCAGGCATGGTCCGAAAGAGGGTAGACTGCGAGATCATCCTGTCGGCTGTGCTGCCGAAGACACCCGATGCGAAAGGGGCGTGTGGGCAGGTTGTTTGAGTTTCGAAAGGAAGGAGTCGTAGATGCAGCAGGGACAAAAGTTTTTTACCATCATTTCGGTTCTGTGCCTGGCGCTGGTCGTGCAGCTGGCCTTGATCTTTGCAGACTGCAAGGATACACCGACGAGAACCGCCGTCGGTTTTGCCACAGCCTACTTCAATCTCGATCCGTCCATGGCCGATTATCTGTGCAAGGAATTTGTTGAGCAAGAAGATGCGGACCTGGTGCAGGCTTACATCAACCAGGTCGGCGACGAAGCCCGTCAATCCGGATTCGAATTGAGCTATATGCGAATGCGTCTGTTCGGCGTTCAGACGGAAATACTTTCCGAAAGCGAATCCGAGGCCGAGGTTCGAATTACCGCCAAGGCAAGGCGTAACATCAACCCGGTATTCACGATCATCGCCAAATTTTTTGCCATCGGGGAGTCCCACCCGATAGACGAAACGCTGAATCTGATCAAGGAAGACGGCAGGTGGAAAGTCTGCGGTAAGGCATTTTCGCTGGCTGTCTGATTTTTTTGCCAACCGTTGATGAACCTGCCATACCCGGTATCCGGGCATGTTCCGGCAGCGGTTGGACAAACGACAAAAGTAAGGCCGACGACTTCCGGAAGTGTCGGCCTCTTTTTTTTGTGGTATCGAACCCATGAGGTCTGTTTACGTCAGCTTGCGCAATCGCGCCCGCCAAATCGTCTCGCGCTGCCCCCAGCCTGATTTTTACGCCGACTGCGCCGCGGAGGTACAAAGATCCAGGGACATTTTCGAATCCGATTTAGAGCTGCGGCGGTTGCGGGGTCGTCTCGCAGATGAGCTCGAAGACGATTTTGGACACGGTCTTCGGCATGCCGTCCGTGTGGCCCTGGATGCCGGCGCCCTGATGCTGGTGGAGAGCGAGGATTCTGCATCCTCTCCGGCTTTCGTTAACAGACGCGTGATCGTTGTTCAGAGTGCCGGTCTGCTGCATGACATCCGGCGCAAGCATCCGGAGCACTCGATCTGCGGAGCGACGGTTGCCGGCCGGCTGCTGGCCGACTACTCGTTTTCGCAGGAGGAAGTCAACGACATCTGCATTGCCATCCGCTGCCATGAGGCGTTCAAGGAAAGCATTCCGCCCGAAAGCCCTGCCGGCATTCTGGTATCCGATTGCCTTTACGATGCCGACAAGTTCCGCTGGGGCCCGGACAATTTCAGCGATACCCTCTGGGACATGCTGCGGTATGCCAATCCCGAGTTTGCGGCGTTCGTTTCGCGCTACCCGGCCGGCATGGAGCGTCTGGAAACCATCAAAGATTCATTTCGAACCCGGACCGGACGCAGATATGGACCGCAGTTCATCGAGATCGGCCTGTCCATCGGCAAAGAGCTCCTGGAGGTCATATACCGGGATTACGGGCATCTTCTGTAACCGATCGAAGCCGTGAAAATAATTGCGCTTCGGCTTGAGGGAACGCCGTCGGATCTGTTACAATGATCCACTGGTTACGTTGAGACGAACTTTATGAAAACACCGAAATACGGAAAGCTGATCGCAGTTGCGGCCCTGCTGATGGGAAGCTGGGCGGCTGTGGTTTCAGCCGATAGCCGGCCGGCAGCCTTTGTACCGGGTGAGAAGTTGATGTTCGATCTGAAGTGGGGCTTTATTCCAGCCGGTCAGGCCGTTCTCGAGGTGCGGCCTATGAAGATGGTAAAGGGCGTTGCGTCCTACCATTTTGTCATGCAGGCTAAAACCAACGCCTTTATTGATTCGATCTACCGTTACCGCAGCCGGGTCGACGCCTTTGCCGACCGGCAGTTAACCCATTCCCTTCAGTATCGCAAAAAAACCGAACTCGGTGCGAAAACCAGAGAAGATACGGTCCATTTCAACTGGGATCTGAACGAAGCCCGGTTTAACCGCACCGGAAAATACCCGGGTGAAAAACCGGAGATTCAAACCGAGCAGCGCCGCATTCCGCTGATGCCGGGTGCGTTCGACCCGCTTTCGGTTTTTTATTATACCCGCCAGCTTGAGGTCGGTCCCGGCGCTCCGGTCGAGCGTCCGGTTTCGGACGGGCGCAAGTGCGTGATGGCAACCGCGATGATCCTGAAACGCGAAAACATCCGCATAAACGGGAAAGTTTACGACACCTATCTGGTGGAACCGGATCTGAAACATGTAGGCGGCGTGTTTGAAAAAAGCAAAGACGCCAAAATTCAACTGTGGGTTACGGCCGATGAGCGACGGATACCGGTGAAAATCAAGAGCAAGGTAATCGTCGGCTATTTCACCGGAGAACTGGTCTCAGCGGAACTACCCGGTGAAAAATCCCCTGCAGCCACGCAGGCCCAAGCGGCCGACATCAGGCCGTGAGCCTGCGGAAAAAGGCCGACGAGATGAAAAAAATCCTCATTCTGGTGGTTGCCGGCGCGCTGGTGTTCGGTGTCTTGAATTTTCATTTCATTTTGACCGACAGCGGACCCAAGGTGCTCAAAAAGACCGCACTGACCTTCGAGCACACCTTCGTCGATGCAAGGGGCATGAAAAAACATCAATTGCTGACAACGCCGGCACTGGTGAAAGCCGGCATAAAAGACGTTTTCGAATGAACATCCGGTTGAAATCGATTGCCCTGGCGGCCGCCGCCGCATTTTCCGCCCTGATGATGGCATCCGTGCAGGCGAGCGCGAGTGACACCATCACAGTCGGGGTCTACCAGAACATGCCCCTGACGTTTATCGAGCCGCAGGGCACCATAAAGGGATTTTTCGTCGACGTCCTCGAACACGTCGCCGCCAAGGAAGGCTGGAAAATCAAGTACGATCCGGATTCGTGGTCGGAGTGTCTGAGAAAGATCACCAACGCAGAGACGGATCTTCTGGGTGTCATCGCCTATTCCGTGGAGCGAAATAAGTACCTCGATTATACCTATGAGAGTGTACTGACCGAGTGGGGTCAGATTTACACTTCCAGCGATTCCGGTATTGAATCGATTCTGGATTTGCGGGACAAAAAGATCGCGGTTTTACAGGCGGACATGCATTTTTTGTCTCTGAAGCGCCTGATGAATCAGTTCGGCATACAATGCCGCTATATCGAGGCTTTCGAGTATGAAGATGTGTTGATGCTCACCGAGCTGGGGATCTGTGATGCCGGTCTGGTCAGTCAGTTTTACGGCAATCAATACGAGCGGTATTACGATATCGGCAAGAGCGCCATCATTCTAAGCCCGCAAAAACTTTACTGGGCAGCTCCCAAAGGCAGAAACTCCGACATTTTGCTCACCCTTGACCTTCATCTGCGCCGGCTGAAAAAAGACGAACAATCCTATTATTATCAGACGCTCAACAAGTGGTTTGGTGTCGATACCGACTCCACATACACCGTGTGGATCAAGTGGTTCGGAATCGGAGCGGGGGCTTTGCTGCTTCTGTTTCTCGCCGCCAGCCTGGTGCTGCGCTCCCAGGTGCAGGTTCGCACCCGGGAGCTGTCCGCGAAGACGGAGGCCCTCGAGGCGGAAATCGAACAGCGCGAGCAGGCGGAAACGGAGAGGGGACAACTGGAGGCCAAACTGCAAAGGGCCCGTAAAATGGAGGCGCTGGGCACCCTTGCCGGAGGCGTGGCCCACGATTTGAACAACATCCTTTCCGGGCTGGTCAGTTATCCCGAGCTGATGCTGATGGATCTTCCCCAGGACAGCCCGCTGCAAAGACCGATACAGACCATGAAAGACTCGGGCGAGAAAGCCGCCGCTATCGTCCAGGACCTGCTGACCCTGGCCCGCAGAGGAGTGGCGGTGACCGAGGTGGTCAGCCTCAACCATATCGTTCAGCAATACCTGACGAGTTTTGAGTTCAAGAAACTAAAGACAGACTGTCCGACCGTCCGGTTTGAAACCGACCTTTCGAAAGGTTTGTTGCACATCACCGGCTCGCCGGTCCATCTGTCAAAGACGTTGATGAACCTGGTTTCCAATGCTGCCGAAGCTATTGCCGGAAGCGGCCATGTAACCATCGAAACCGAAAGCCGATACGTTGATCGTCCCATCAGCGGCTACGACGATGTGGAGGAAGGCGATTATGCCGTTCTGTCGGTGACCGACGACGGCATCGGCATATCTTCCGATGATACCGAAAGGATATTTGAACCCTTTTACACCAAGAAAGTGATGGGTCGCAGCGGCAGTGGTCTGGGCATGGCTGTTGTCTGGGGCACGGTTAAGGATCATCAGGGGTACATCGACGTACAGTCCACCAAGGGACAGGGCACCCGGTTTACGCTTTATTTTCCGGTAGTGCGGGAGGAAATGGCGCTGCCGAAGCCGAAATCGACGATGGCCGATCTGACAGGCAATGGGGAGTTGATTCTGGTGGTCGACGACGTCCGCCAGCAGAGGGAAATTGCCTCGGATATGCTGGAGAAGCTCGGCTATAAAGTCGCAGCGGTCGGCAGCGGCGAGGAGGCGGTTGCGTATCTGCGCCGGCACACGGCAGACCTGCTGGTGCTGGACATGATCATGGAACCCGGAATGGACGGTCTGGAAACCTATCGGCAGGTGCTCGCCGTTCATCCAGGTCAAAAAGCGGTTATTGCCAGCGGTTTTTCCGAAACGAAACGGGTGAGAGAGGCCCAGCGTCTGGGAGCCGGGATGTATGTGAAAAAGCCTTACACCCTGGAGAAGATCGGACAAGCCGTCAGGCAGCAGCTCAACGCCGGATGACCCGAATCGAAGCGCAGTTGCCGAACCGGTGGTATCGAACCGTAACGCTCACCGGGGGATTCTTTTCAGACTGCGGTCCGGAAAGATTTTGTACAGCGGGTCTTCGTAAAAACCGGGAATCCGGTATATCTGGTTTCTATCGGAATCGGTGTCGGTTTCCAGAATGCGCCATTGTTGCCCGTCGTATGCCCGCACCCACATGTGCCCGTTGGAGACTGCGGCATAGGCATCGACGCCCGATGCCGTCAGGGCCGACATCAGCAGAATGGACAGGTTCTTACAATCGCCTCTGCCGGCCAGGAGGGTTTCGCCGACCGGCGCCCATGCTTCCGGTTCCGGGATGTACTCGAAGCGCAGTCGGACCACCTCCGAAATAGCCTCGATGATCGCCGCGCTGCCCGAATCCGGTTCGGCAATCACTTCGGCAAGCAAGGCGGTGGCGGACGGGTCGATCAGGTCCTGAACCTTGGCGCTTCCTGCGGCCGTGTCCACCACAAACTCCACCGGTTCGTATTGGCCGGTATACCTTCGATTCAATTCTTCCATGTTCTGTGCGACATACTGCGCATAGATGCCTGCATCCCAGGGACTGAGACCGGGCACTTGTTCGGTGGATTCTACCTCCGTGAACCGGTAGCAGCCGGCGCTCGAGCCGATCAGCCCAATAAGCAAGCCGATAACCGCATTGCGCCTGCGGCGCGCTCTATGGGTATTTTGTTTCATTGGCATGCCTTGCGGAATCAACGGGCATATAACTTGTAAAGGTACGGCCGCCTCTGGAGCCGATCAAGACGGCTCATTTCCTCCAGAATCGATAAAGCCCGCTGGATCATATAATCCGAGGGTTGGTCCAATCGCATCCGCTTGGGGTTGGGCAGCACCGTTGCCAGCAGGGCGCATTCGTAGCGCCGGAGCCTGCGGGGCGGTTTGTAAAAGTATCTTCTGCTGGCTGCCCCGATGCCGTACACGCCCTTTCCGAATTCGGCGACATTGAGGTAGACTTCCAAAATCCGCTGTTTCGACCACAGCAATTCGATAAGGACCGCAAAATATGCTTCGATTCCCTTGCGGAAAAAGCTCTTGCCGTTCCAGAGAAACAGGTTCTTGGCGACTTGCTGGGTAATGGTGCTGGCTCCGCGATACCGAACCCCTTTGCGGCGCTCCTGCCAGGCCTCGGCAATCGATTCTCGATCGAATCCCCAGTGATGGGGGAATTTCTGATCCTCGGCCGCCACGACCGCCAGTGGTGCGTGGGGGGATATCCGCCGCCAGTCCTCCCACCGGTGGTGCACCGCTCCGGAGCTGCTCTTGTTGAACAAAGAAGACATTTTGTGCTGCAGCATGAAAGCGCTGGTGGGCGGGTCGATCCAGCGCAGCACCAAAACCGGAGAGACGGTCAAAATAAGCAGAGCAATGAATATGCCGACAACCCATTTCATATCGGTTTACAGTATACCGGATGCCGGCGGCTGGTATCAAGGGGCGCTGATCGGATGACCCGGAACAGCTCGGCCATATGGCGATGGCATGAGGGCAGCCAGCCAGCGCTGCTTACGGTGCGGTGCACGGCAGCTTTCCCCCTACTGCGGCTGGCTTACAAATCCATACCGCTCAAAAATTTTTTGGGCGGTCGGTGAAAGGATAAAGTTGTAAAACGCGTTGGCGCTTTCAGGGTGAGGGGCTTTTTTCAGCTTACATACGTAATAATCGATCCGTTCGCGCTGATCGAGGTCCTCTCCGGGCTCGATGACATCGAATTTCAAGCCGGTGGTGCGGGCGTGGATCGCCTCGGTTGCCCAAACCGGTCCGACATCGACCGTTTTCTTCGCGATTCGCAACGGTGTCTCGCGGTGATGAACCAGCGTCAGAATGGTGGTTCCCCCGGCACGCTTTTCTTCCATTATACGACGGACCAACCGCTCGCCGCCGGCCTGCCGGTACATGTCGATGATATGAAAAGCGATGTGTTCGTTGGCCGGGTCCGGTTGGGATATGCGCACCTCGTCTCGTCCCAGGTCCCCGATCTTTTCAATGCCGGCCGGGTTTCCTTCGGGAACCATAAGGGCAAGCCGGTTGTGAAGATACAGCTGGTAGTTGTTTTTGTATATATGGCCGGTGTCGATCAGCGTGTGCATGCCCTGCTCGTTGACCGCGGTGTAAATGTCGGGGTAGACGTCGAGGATCGTTTCTCCAAAAATGGCCCCACCCGCAAGGATCTGTTTCAGCTCCAAACCGGGAGGCAGCGTTTCATAGAAAATCTTTTCCACCTCCGGATGGTCTTGCTTAAAGGCCCGCAGCAGTTCGTCCATTACCATGAACTGATTGCCGGCCATGAACAGGACCAGGTCGGCCGTTTCGGCCACTTCCAGATTGTGCAGGTCCTCGATCCGTTCGGCCGGTATCATCGGCAGATTCTTCTTTTCCATGGGGCAGTTTCCTTCTGATTACAATGGGCCGCATTTGCGAGCAGATACACCCGGGCGGTGAGGTGCAAATCATCAGCGTCGGTCTGCGCGCATCTTCGCGCTATCTTTCAAAATCCGGTTTCAGCAGGCTGTTGATCTCTTCAGGGAACGCCATGCAAAGGGTTTCGTTAAAAAGGTTTCGCAACGCCCCGATGTCCGGTGTGCCCAGGGACTGGTTGAAGAAGGTGCGCGGTGAAAACAGCAGATGAAATCGGGTAAAATCGTCTCCTTTAGCTCCTGTGAAGAAATTCATGTTGAAACTGAAGATGCCCATTTTGTCGTATGCAGCCATCACCCGGGTGAGACCGTCGGCGATGTCATCGAGATCTTCGTCGGAAAGCTCCAGAGTGCTGCTCGCCTTGTCCGCAACAGCCAGCACGTCACCGGCCACCCCCATGGGGGCGTAGCTGGTAAACCAGTTGATGCGCCCGATGCTGCCCAGAAACCGCTGCCCCTCGGATATTTCATGGGCGACCAGATCATCCCAGTAATTGGTTCCCTTCCTTTGCCTGTAGCGGCGTGCTGCTTCCAATTCTTCCCGCATAAGGTTCGGTGCGGACGAGCTGGCGAAAACCTGGAGATGGGCATGAATCAGAGAACTTCCGGCAGGCGGCATGTAGTTCCAATTGATGATATGATACACCGATTCGGGATGGTCGATTTCTTCAATCCGTTGAAAAAAAGCACGGGCCAGACGAAAGGCCCCGGATATTCTTTCAGCCGTGAACTCCAGCATGGGAATGTAATGCTGTGCGCCCATAGTGGCGACCGCGCCGAGGCTGTCGTATGGAGCGATGTTGGGAAACAGCACCATGTCTCCGGCAGTCAACCGTCCCTGCGGCAGTATTTCTTCCGGAAAGCAGGGTGTGATCTGCATAACCTTTTCCGGACAAAACGGGCAGGTCTGCTCTGTACCGCTCACCATGGCGCCGAAATCCGGTTTTTCCCACCGCAGCTTCATGAAGTGGCAGATCCGCGCCGTTCGGCCTGTAAGGGGGTCTTTGCGAATTTCACTTGGAATGGAGCGTCTGGCCATGTCTTTCATGGGATTGAGAACGATCGTTTCTTTCCTGTGGGCTTCAAACTTCATGGGGCCTCCCTCAGCTGTCTGGATGGAATCAGAAAAAAATTTCGGTGTAAACTCTCGAGTTCGGGAAACGTTCGTCGATCAGCCAGATGACGTCCCGGACCATGTCACTTCGACCGCAGAGGTAAAAATCATACACTCCGGGCGCCAGCTTCTGCTCCATATAGGCAGTCACCCTTCCGCCAAACATCCGGGCAGCCGGCGATGTCTTTCCACTGATGCAGGCGACATAAGCGCCTGCTGCGGTGCGAAACAAATCGGAATATAGAAGTCCCTCCGCAGACCTGACACCGTGCAGCATTGTAAAGCCGCGTTCTCCGGCCCGGGCCATCGACGCGAACGGTGCCGCTCCGGTTCCAGTAGCCACAAATACCGCCGGCCGTCCGGAGGGCCGCAAGACAAAGTGGCCGTGGGGGCCTGTAAATTCGAAACAACTGCCGATTGCGGCCGCGCGGAGTTTCGTTGAGAACCGCCCCTTCGGGACCAGGCGGATGCACAGACGAAGAGACCTATCCGCCGGTGCATTGACCAGAGAGTAGTCTCTTTCCTGAAAGCGGTCAAGCAGTCGGATGCGCTGCCCCGGCTGAAAGGTGAATTGCCGGGGACGGGATATCGCAAGCTCGATGGTGTCGGCAGACAGGTGGCTGCGCTGCAGCAACTTACCGCTGTAAATCTGCTGGTTCATGGGAAACCGTATGTTTTAATTCAGGGCTTCCATAACGGTTCCTCGACGCCCGTCCGGTGATTGCAGAATCGGGCCAGGACGAACAGATAGTCGGACAACCGGTTCAGGTATCGAAGCAATTGCTGCCAGGACGCCGGCAGTTTCTTTGCGTCGGACTGTTCCATCAAAGCAACCACCCGCCGTTCCGCTCTGCGGCAAACGGCTCTGGACACATGAGCGGCAGCTGCAGACGCATGCCCTCCGGGAAGGATGAACGCGCTCAGCGCAGGCAATTGCTCTTCCATTGCATCGATTGTTTTCTCCAGAAAGAGGACCCGCTCTGCGGTAAATTCCTCCAGGGTTGCATTGGTCCGGGCTGCCGGTGTGATTGCCAGCCAGGCACCGATGTGAAAAAGATCGGCCTGAACCAGGCGGAGCTGCCCGTCGATGTCCGTCCACCCCTCCGGCAGCGCTGCGGACAGGCTCCCCAGGGTGCTGTTGAGCTCATCCACGTCCCCGTAGGTTTCCACCTGAAGGTTACATTTGGCTACCCGTTCACCGCTGAAGAGGCCGGTTTTCCCCCGGTCTCCCCCTCCCGTGTAAATTTTCATCGCCTCGTTCTCCGGTTTTTCCGGTGGCGGTTTCCGGCTAAATGGGTTATTATGATATATGTAACGATTTCAGTGCTATGCAGCAGATTTTCTTGACATACGGGCCCAGGATTGAGACAATAGACCACGATGTTGTTTCGAAAAAATAAAAATTCCTTCTCCCAGAAGAAAGACATCGAGCTGGCGCAGGAAGTCGGGCCGGCGGTGACCGTAATCGCACCGGGCACGCTTTTCAAGGGAGAGGTGACGGGTGAAGATACCCTTCGAATTTGCGGCAGCGTGCAGGGCGACATCGACTGCCGGCGAATGGTGTGGGTGGATCGGGGCGGCTGCGTCAGCGGGCATATAACCGCCCGCAGGGTGATCATCGAGGGGGAGGTCAACGGTGACATTCACGACGCTGAACGGGTGGAAATTCGATCCAACGGAAGGATGACCGGTAACATTTACGCAGCCAACATCACCGTCGATCAGGGCTGTTTCTTCGACGGCGAGGCCCGCATCATTCGGTAACATGGGAATGTTCAACTCTGAAGGCTGCGGTTCGCGCTATAGTGCGTATCACTTTTTGGGCCTTTTATTTTTTGGTCGGAGTTTCCCGGCCGGCTTCCGTTTGGGATGATCCACCTTCCGGCTGAGATGTAGACAGCGCACGGATTCCGAAGGTGTTGATCAGCTGATTGATGTCGGTTGTTTTCAGATTCATTCCCCCTTCTGCCACCGGCAGCAGCAGGATTCTCTTCCCCTGGAGGGCTTCGGCGATTTTCAGTTTCACCAGGGCTTCACCTCCGGTAAGTGCCATCGCTTTGTTCATTTCTTCAATTCCCCTGGCCTCCGCAATTCCTTCGGCTTCGATCGCCTGAGCCAGCAGTTTTTGTTTTTCATAATAGGCATCGGCTTCGATTTTCGCCTGCAGGTATTCACCGTCCACGGTCGCAACGATTTTATTGACTTCTCCACGGGCATCTTCGAGTTTGCGCAGATATTCCTCCGCGGCGGCACGCTGGCCGGCTTTGTTCTTTTCTGCCTGCTGGTCGGCAATTTTTCGATCTTCGATGGCTTTCTGATATTCCTCATTGAACCGGTAGTCTTTCGTTAAAACGTTTTTCACGATAATGCCCATCGGCTCGAGGATCTTCTGCAAGGCCTCTTTCGCTCTTTCGGCCTGCAGTTCGCGCCGGTCTGCGACATAGAACTCTTCCGTTTTTAATTCTCCGAAGATATCCCGGGTTTTGCTGCGGGCGACGGTGCGCACCACCTTCTGGCGGAGTTCTTCGTTGCCGGGTGCCACATACTGCAATATATACGGTGCTTTGGCGGGGTCGATTTGGTACGCGATGATCACGTCGAGGCTGATGTCGTTGCCGTCGATGGTTTTGAAAAGCAGGTCATCGCGGGATTTGCGGTCCCCCCTGTCTTTGTGAAATGTCATTTCCAGGTTTTGCAGCTTGGTGTCGAACGTGCTCCAGTCATTGATATAGGGCAGGAAAAAATAAGTGGAACCCGGCGGATACACCTTTTCTTCGACCCCTTTGGGGGCAAAAAGGGCCAATTTGCGTGTTCGAACGCCCACTTCAGTGTCCCCGGTGGTGTAAAATACGCAAGCCTGCATAAAAAACATCGCGCTTGCCAGCATCAGGATAGGAACTCGCCGCCTCATTTTGCACCCCCTTTCCGGACTTCAAACAGCTTCAGGGAACTGCCCAGATCTAATGGATTGACGCCGTGGGGCCCGTCGCTGGGAAGGATGATGGCATCCAGGCCCTGGTAGATTTCGGCCATTTTCAACCCGATCATTCTTTCAGCCCCCTGTCCGCTGAGCGCTTCGTTTTTCAATCGCACCTTTTCGGCCTCGGCCAACTGTACCAGCAGATCCGCTTCGGCTTTTCGTTTTCGCGCGTACAGGTCCTTGCCCGCCCGTTTTTCGGTGGCGTACGCACGGCCCTTTTCCATTTCCACCTCGACGGCGGCAATTCCTTCCTGAACGATTTTTTTCAGCGTGGCTTCTTCTATGGCCGCCCGTGCTTCTGCCTGGTTTTTGAAAACCAGCTGGTCCTTCAGTTTCTTTTCTTCAATGTTTCGCTGGATTTCGTCACTGTAGGTAAAATATCGGACCAGGACCTGATCCACATGAATTCCCTTTGGAGTGAGGTTGTCGTTGAGCATTTGCCTGGCCAGCTCGGTTTTTTCGACCCGCAAAGGGCTGTTGTAAAATTCTTCGGTGGTCAGCTCCCCCATGGCATCTTTCAATCGGGGCTCGGCCTGGGGAACGATGCCGTTGGTGATAAAAAGATCGCCCGGACCGATGATGGTGAAAACTTTGTAGGGATCGACGATCCGGTACAGAATCGATACGTCCACATCGACGTAGAATCCGTCGGATGTCTGGATGTGGGCGGCATTTTCGATCTGGGCAAACTGTGCCGCCGTTCCCGGGTTATTGGTAAGCTCCAAGACCTGCACGTCTTTGGGAATACGGTACATTTCCTCCATGCCGAAGGGCAGGACGAGATGAAAACCCGGCGCGTATATTTCTTCGTGCACACCTCGTTTGAGTCCGATCCGGACCACCTTGATGCCGAATTCGTCTGGTCTGACATACTGCAGGAAGAAAAGCGATCCGCCCACCAGAACAAGAACCAAAAGCAGCAGGATAAAGAGTCGCCTTTTGCCGGATGCCTTCTTCTGGATCGGTTTGGCTTCAGATGCGGATGTCTGGGCCTTTTCCTGATCTTCGGACGGCTGCTCTGTCATCTTTGAGGCCTCCTTGTGTGGATTGCGGGCGTTGCGCCGTATCACCGGGCATGTCGAAGTTCGTTTCAGCGTTCATAGCAGGCCGCTGCAGAGAGTTTGCGAATGACTGGCCCGGCAATGCGGCACCAACTATAGGATATTTGAGGCGGTTTGTGCAACGGTTTTTCAGCGATTTATGATCTCGGGTCATCGGTCCGGTGCCGGACCGCCAGCATGGTGATGTCATCGAATTGCTCGGCGCCGCCGATATGGCGGCTTACCTCCGACGAGATGCGTTGCAGCAGCAGCTCGGAAGATTGAAAGTCGGTCTTGAGCAGGTGAATCAACCGTCTTTCGGTGAAAAAGGAACCGCCGGCATCGCGAGCCTCGACAACGCCGTCTGTGTAGCCGAACAGAATTTCACCGGGAGCGAGTCGGGTTTTTCCAATATCGTGCTTTGCGTTGGGCAGGACGCCGATCGCCGGCCCGGTGGGCCCCAGCTGCTGCCGAATCCCGCCGGATGGATGCAGGATATAGAGGGGGTCGTGGCCCCCGTTGATGTAAATCAGTTCACCGGTATTCGGAAACAGGACCCCGTAGAAAATGGTGGCGAACATTGCCAGGTCTTCATGGTTTTGGACGATATAGTCGTTGGTGAGCTCAATGGCCTTCATTGCATCGTTGGGGCGGTGAATCCGATCTGCAGGGTCGTCGATGGAAGACCGGCTGGAGGGCTTCTGTTCGACAATCGGACAGGCAAGCCCCTCCAGGGTGGTCTGGCCGGAAAAGATACGGATCAAACTTCGAAACAGCGCCATGAAAAGGGCCGCTCCGACCCCTTTGTCGCACACATCGGCTATGACCAGCCCAATCGAATCGCCCGGCAGATCGAAGAGGTCGTAAAAATCGCCTGATACCTGGCGGGCGGGCCGGAAAAAGGCTGAAAATTCCCATCCCGGTCTGCGGGGCAGAACGGGAGGAAGGAAGTGGGTCTGCATCTCCCGGCCCTTTTCCATCTCCATATCGAGTGCCCGGCTGGTTGCCGCCACCTGCCGAAAGCTTTTTTGCAATGCAGCCTCTGCTTTTTTGCGATTGCTGACGGCATCCGAAATTTGACCGTACATCTGATGGAAGGCGCCGATCACTTCACCGAGCTCATCGCGCCGGGGAGTTGTCGCGGAGTGGAATTCGGGCGTCGGCTGGTCCTTGCTGATCGCTTCTCCGGCTTGCAGCAGGTCGCCTCGTAACCGGAGAATCGGGGTGACAACGATCGGCCCCAGGGCCAGCCATGCCCCTGCGGTGACAAATATCGAAATGATCACCACCAGACCCGCTATTCTCAGGATGAATGACAAAAGTTCCCGTTTCACCGGGGAGGCATCCTGTCGCAGGATGAGCACGAAGGGCCTTTGCAGGTCATCTTCCAGCCATGCGGAATCGTACCGCATGCCGTCGGGGCTGCGGAGGTTTGCCATCCCCCCGGCGGTGGCTTTGGCAAACGAGAGCTCCGGCTGCTCTCCGAATGTGGTCAATCGTCGACCGGCAGGAGAAAAAACGCTTCCCCCGACGATGTTCGGGCATCCTTGCAGCTTATGGATATGGTGCAGCCATTCGGGTTGGTGCTCGCCGGGGCTGCTGATGGCGGCGATGACATCCACCTGGGCCGAAACGACCATCTGAAGTTGAGCCAGCAGCTCCTGCTCTCGCTTCAGATAGGACGGGATCAGAATGATCGTTTCAATGGCAATGACGCTGATGAAAACGTAGAAAACAATTCTTCGCGAAAGACGCGATTTGGATAGGGGAAACAGATTTTTCATAACAGCCTGCGAGTTGCTGAGATCCGGCCGTGCTGCCGGCCGTCGAGCGGCAACAGCGTGCGATAATGGCCGAAAGTATGAACCAAAGGATTCGGCGAGTCAAACCAAAAACCCGTACCCGAATGCGAATACCTCGGTGAATTCAGTCGGTCATATTTTTGCGGCCTTACACTTGTCATCGGTCAACAGCCTGTCGAATTGCCGAGGGGCTCACCTGCGGGCAATGCCCCCTTCTGTTGCCGGGTTTTCAGGCTGCAGGCGGCATCGTTTCGTCGATAACAGGGCTGCCTTGACGGGAGCATGCGAACTCTTTACATTGATTGTCCCGCTGGTTCAGGGGCAAATCGGCGAAACTGCGAACCCCGGAGGTTCTTTTGAAAAACGTGTTGCGCATCAGCGTGCGCGATCTGGTGGAATACGGTTGCCGTTCCGGAGATCTGGACTATGACTTTTCCGGAATCCGGCGGGCAGTTGACGCGATTCGGGCCCATCAGAGAATTCAGCGCTCCCGCCCGGCGCACTACCAGGCCGAAGTTCCGGTAACCTATCGGTTGGAAGCAGAGGACTTCACCCTTCATATCGGCGGTCGAATCGACGGCGTATATATCAATCGCGACAAAACCGCAGAGACGGTGATCGAGGAGATCAAAACGGTTTCCCGATGGCCGGACGCGGACGAATTGCCGGAGAATCCGATGCATTGGGGACAGGCGATGGTTTACGGGTTCATGTATGCCGTGCAGCACGGGATCCGGGAGCTGGACATCCAGCTGACTTACAGTCACCTCGATTCCGGTGAGATCCGCGAGAACCGCCGAACGGTAGTTGTCGAAGACCTGAAGGTTTTTTTTGAAGATCTGATCGGTCGATACCTCGATTGGGCCCAAACGGTGATCTCCTGGTGTCGGCGGCGGGACGAATCGATCCGGTCCCTTCAATTTCCGTTTCCTTCCTACCGTCCGGGGCAACGCCGTATGGCGGTCGAAACCTATCGGGCCGTTCAGGCCCGCGATCAGCTGCTCATGCAGGCCCCTACCGGCATTGGGAAAACAATGGCGGTGGTTTTCGCGTCGGTGAAGGCGATCGCCGATGGTCACACGGACAAGGTTTTTTATCTGACGGCCCGAACCACGGGGCAATCTGCAGCGGAAAAAGCGGTTGCCGCGCTCGGAAAACAGGGACTCCGGTTGAAATCCTTAACCCTGACGGCCAAAGACAAGATCTGCTTTTCCCCTGGCAGTGCCTGTATCGCCGAGGAGTGCGAATTTGCCCGGGGATACTACGACCGTCGCAACGAGGCGCTGAAAGACATTTTACTCCAGGATGCCATCACGCGCCAGTATCTTCAATGCGCATGTGCCCGTCACCGGCTGTGTCCATTTGAGCTGTCGCTGGAACTGGCGCTATATGCCGACTGCATCATCTGTGATTATAACTACGCCTTTGATCCTCGGGTATTTCTACGTCGGTTTTTTCAGGAAACTCAGGACCACTATACGTTTTTGGTGGACGAAGCCCACAACCTGGTGGATCGTGCTCGAGATATGTTTTCGGCCGAGATTCGCAAGGAATCTTTCCTGCAGTTGCGAAGGGAGATCAAGAGCGATCTGCCCGACCTTTATAAGAACCTGGGTAAAGTCAACAGCTGGATGCTTCGGGCTCGCAAGGCTTCACCCGGGCAGCAACACAGCTGGGCCGATAGACAGCCACCGGAAGGAATTGCCGGGTTGCTTCGCCAAAGTGCATCCGCCATGGAAAAATGGTTGATCCGCAACATCAAGACCGACTTCAGGGACAGCTTGCTGGACTTGTACTTCGAGATTAACAATTTTCTTCGGGTCGTGGAGCGCTGCGATGCGGCGTATGTGACCTGTTACGATCGTGTGGCAAAGGATTTACAGGTGAAACTGTTTTGCGTCGATCCCGCCGGACAAATCGCCGAGGCACTGAACCGCTGCGAATCGGTGGTCTTCTTTTCGGCGACAATGACCCCGGCGGATTATTTCAAGAAAGTTTTCGGGTGCCGTGATTCGGCCATTGCCCTGAACTTTCCTTCCCCCTTTGCGGCTGAAAACTTGAAGGTTTTTGTCGCCGATCGGATTTCCACGCTTTACCGCCGACGGGAAACAACAGCCGGTGCGGTAGCCGAAATGCTCATCGCCCTGGTTGGCCAGAAGAAGGGCAATTACCTGTTGTTTTTCCCCTCATACCGGTACATGCGACTGGTCCACGACATTTACCGCGGCAGGTGTGAGAACATGGACATCATCGTTCAGAAGCCAGATATGAGCGAGGAGGATAGAAGTGCATTCCTGGCCCGATTTGTGCGACAAAAACCTGAAACCCTGACAGGGTTCGCGGTGATGGGCGGAATATTTGGGGAGGCCATCGATCTGGTGGGGGATCGGCTCTGTGGAGCTGCTGTCGTGGGAGTCGGGCTGCCTGCCGTCTGTTTGGAGCGGGAAGTGATACGAGAATATTACGCCGAACAGATCCATGCCGGATTTGAATTTGCATATCTGTATCCGGGCATCAATCGGGTACTGCAGGCAGCGGGCAGGGTGATCCGCTCTGAAGACGACCGCGGAGCCGTCGTGCTGATCGATCAGCGCTTCGGAACCTACCGTTACCGCAGCTTGCTGCCGCGGGAGTGGAATCCAATCTCGATAGTCGGGGCGAAGCATCTGCGAAAACATCTGCTCGATTTCTGGAACACCGAAGCGTAAACTGTCGAAGAATTGCCGCTCCCCGGCCTCCCGGAAGCACTCGGGCAGCGGCAGCCCGGTTGCTTTTTGACTGCAGAGAGAATATTTTAGATCGGGCGCCATCGGGGTTGATACGATCCTTGAGGTTGAATCGGCCCGAACGGTTTGAAAAAGCGGTGAAAATCCTGTATGCTGGTTTCTATCGCACCTGCGGGCGGGTGGTGCCGCCATCAATCAAAAACGGTTTGCCGTATGGAGAAAATGGAAGGCTTCACCTTGCAGGCAACGGCAATTCCAATGGCTCGGGAGAAATGAGATGATCCGCAAATTGTTGGGGGTTATGGCCGTTTTCCTCATTGCCACATCGCCTCTGCAGGCGCAGGTATATCAATGGGTGGATGAAGATGGGGTGAAACATTTCAGCAATACGCCACCGCCTGAGGGTGCCACCGATATTCGCACGTACAATGAAGTAAAGAGCGAATCAGGCGCTGAACCATCCGGTGAAAGCGAGCCGGAGGGCGGTCCGGAGGCCGAAACCGGTGAGGAGGCCGTGGCGGAGACGCCCGAAACGTCTCCGACCGAAAGCCCGGTTTCGAGCGAACCGGCCGGTGAAGGCGACGAACAGGGCGAAACTGAATCCGGCGGCGCCGACAGCGGGGAGGTTTCGGAAGAGGCCGAAGGGGCCGGCGAACCGGAGGAAACCCTCTCCCCGGATACCGAACCGACCGGTGAAGGCGAGCAACAAAGCGAAACTGAATCCGACAGCACCGACACGGAGGACGGTTCCGATGAGGTCGAAGAGGCCGGAGAACTGGAAGAAACCACTGTAGAGGATACGGAAGAAAATACCGGCGTTGAAGAAGAGCAGAGCCCGGAAAGCCCGACAACCGGCCAGTCAGGGGCGGACGATCTCATTGAGCAGGAAAGAGATCGGTTGGAAGTTAGACTGGCGCAGCTCAGCAGCCAGCTGGAAGAAGCACAGACCGCTCGGGACGGGGGTTCGGGCTACGATGCCGAGCGGTGGAATAAAAGGATCGAACAGCTTCAGGCTCAAATCGAAAAAGAAAAGAGCCGGTTTGAAGTTCGGGTCGAGCAAATTCGTACAAATGGCGGTTTGCGGCCGTAACACGACGCATTGCGGGATTTGCAGCCGTTGTGCAAACCCTGCAGCGCGGGTCCGTCAGCAGCGTTCGTTGCCGGCGGTCCGTCTGCAGGATATCGCATCTATCACTACAACATCAAGGAGGGCTACATGGCAGTAAAAATACTGATAAAGAGAAAAGTGCCGGCAGGCAAGGCCAGAAACATGATTCCTCTTTTTCGGAAGATGAGAGCGCTTGCTACCAACCAGCCGGGGTACATATCCGGTGAGACCATGAAGCGTCTCGACACCGCCGATGACTTCATGGTCATCAGCACCTGGCAAACGTCGGAGGACTGGGAAAAATGGCTCCAGAGCCCGGAAAGGGCTGCGATTCAGAAAGAGATCGATGAGCTGCTGGGTGGTGAAACCGTTTATGAAATTTATCATTACGGTTTTACGGAATAAATCGTCACGGGGTTCAGCGGCAAGACAGGCCGAAGAGCAGCCGCGTCGGCCCGGTGAAAAGCACCGGCTTTTGAACCTGATGATTTCCGGTGACGATTTTACCGGAAACCGACGAAAACGTTGGCACACAAACGACTTGGGGGGAAGTTCAATGCGCTTGTGGATTCGAGCTGCCGCAATGGCCGTTGTGATGGCGATCCTGATCTGCAGTTCTGCTTCAGCCGAAACCTTGCGGGGGGATCAGTTGCTGATCATGCTTGACGATGAATCCTCCAGCGGCGTGCAGGCGAACGTCAATCGCTGTCGTGCCATGGGCTATATTCAAGGTCTGCTCGATTCCTACACGGTGTTCAGCACGCGGGATCCGAGCCTGAAAGTATTCTGCATGCCGGAGCAGGGGGTATCCTCTGCCCAGGCACGCATTCTCATTGTCAAATGGCTGAAGGAGCATCCTGAGAGACTGCACGAACAGGCCCGGTTGCTGGTGTTTCATGCCCTGGCCGAAGCCTTTCCATGCAAAAAATCCACAGCAGGCGACAAAGACGGCCAGTCGGAGCAGATTGTCGTTCCACGGCAAAACTGAAACCCATTTTGAACTTCACATACTCCTTAGGGGGGCTGCATGATGGTAAAAAGGTATCTTCCGATATTCCTGCTGTTATTTATATCCGCCGGGATCTCTGCTTGTGGCGGCAGCAAATTAAAAGTTGAACCGATAGCCAAAACGGAAAGTCCGGCCGAACTGATTCAAAAGCTCGAAATGGATGTCACCTCTGCCCGACAGGATCAGGTCAACGTCCTGTCCCCGGCGTGGTTTGAAAAAAGCGAAACCTCCCTGAGGGCTGCCAAAGCGGAGATGAAAAAGGGCGGGGAGCTGTCCGATATTTTGGAGTATATAGCCGAAGGCAGGGCGCAGCTGCTTACGGCCAGAGACAAATCCCAGCTGTCGCGGTCCGTACTGCCCGATGTCATCCAGAATCGAAAGCTGGCACGTGATGCCGGAGCGCCTTCGTTGGGAGAGGACTATACCAAGGTCGAAGCGCAGTTTATCGGCTTGACCCGGGCGATTGAAAAGGACAATATCACCTATGCCAAAAAAGGGCGTGAAAAGGTATCAGATGAGTACCGGCGCCTTGAAATTCGTGCCATCAAGGTGCGAACCATCGGTGAGGTGCGCGGCTTGCTGCAACGGGCCAAGCGTGAGAAGACGTTTAAAATTGCGCCCAAAACGTATCAGGAAGCACAACGGCAGTTGACAGCGGCCGATGAGTTCATAACCAAAAATCCTTATGCCAAAGACGAAATGCGCCGCAAGGCCCAGGCCGCTCTTTTCAGCGCCAAACGACACCTGGAAATCGCCCGGCAGGCCGGGGAGCTGGAAGAAATGCAGCCGGAGCCGCTCGCACTGCTGATCGAAAAGGACCTGCATTCGATTGCAAGCAAACTCCCGGCGCCGGACATGCGGGACCGGGATTTTGACACCCAGGTGGAGAACATCGTCGGTTCCGTTGCGGCGCTGCAATACGAGCGATCGGCTATGTTGGAGAAAGTCAGCGATCAGCAGAAACTGACCGATCAGCTCCAGGCGCGACTGGCTGAATTGGAAGGAAAATCCAAGGCAGAGCAAACCGCCAAGGAGCGACTGCTGGCCGAAAAACAGTTCAACGAGTTGTTTGAGAAGGTAAGGACTTACTTTGAACCGCGGGAAGCCGAGGTCTACAAGCGGGAAGGACAGCTGGTTATCCGCTTGAAGGCCATGGAATTTCCGGTGGGCCAGAGCATCATCCTACCGAAAAACTACTCCCTGTTGAGCAAAGTGCAGCGGGCCGTGCGCACGTTTGACGACGTCGATTTGATCATCGAGGGGCATACCGACAGCACCGGATCGGAGGAAGTGAACGATCTGCTCTCCGAGCAGCGAGCCGATGCGGTCCGGCAATATCTCGTCGCGAACGAAACGCTCGCATTTGACAAGATCATCGCTGTCGGCTACGGCTCCCATCGTCCGTTAGCCTCGAATAAAACCGAAAAAGGCCGGGCGATCAACCGGAGAATCGATCTGATTATCACCCCCCATTATAAACCGGCTGCCGGTTCGAATTGAGGAAGGGGGAATGTGCGGAAGATTTGTCAGGCACAGCTCCCTTCGCCTGATCGAGCAAACTTTCAACGTCGACGTCTCGGGTATCCAAGCCGCTGCCAGCTACAATATCACTCCCACCCAGAAAGTGCTTGTCGTTGTGGGCAACGACAAGCACCACCTGGCTGAACTCCACTGGGGACTGGTGCCGTTCTGGGCAAAAGACATACGGATCGGCAATCGAATGATCAATGCCAGGGTGGAAACGGTAGCCGAAAAGCCGAGTTTCCGCAGCGCCTTCGCAAAGCGGCGCTGTCTGGTTGTGGCCGACGGTTTCTACGAGTGGAAGGGAGTGAAAGGCGACAAGCAGCCATTCTATTTTTCCCTGCCTGACGGCTCGCCCTTCGGTTTCGCAGGGTTGTGGGAAGTGTGGAAAGGTGCAGATGCTGCCGAAGTGTATCGGTCCTGCGCGATCATTACCACCGCAGCCAGCCGGAGCGTCCGTGCCGTCCACCATCGCATGCCGATGATCCTGCGTCCGGAAATGCATGCTGACTGGCTGCGTCCCTCGACGCAAAATACCGATCACCTGAAGCAGCTTTTATCGGAAGGCCTTTTCAGAGAGCTGGTGCACCATCCGGTGTCCAGGAAGGTCAACTCCACCCGCCACAATGAACCGGCCTGCATCGATCCGATCTAACTCCGGCTTCTGCCGGTTGGCGGCGGTGCGCCATTGCGAATGCTCATCGACCAATCGGACCGCGTGGGTGCAAATATGCGGGTCAGGATTTGACCAACCCTAGTTGTTTCGCCCGGTCCCACAACTGCTGTGCAAGGCGCACGGTGGCCGCATCGATCATGCGACCGTCCACGGAGGCCGCTCCGCGTCCTTTTGCACGGGCTTCGTCGTAGGCTTCCAGCACCCTGCGGGCGCGGTCGATGTCCTCGGCGGAAGGGGAAAAGACCGTGTTGAGCAAATCGATCTGACTCGGATGGATCGCCCATTTGCCGTCGCATCCCAGCGCACAGGCAATCGATGCAGAACGCTGCAGGCCCTCCGGGTCGGCGTAGTTGCCGTACGGTGCGTCAATGGCCATCAGGCCGTGCGCTTTGGCTGTCATGACAATTCGACTCAGCGCAAAATTCCAGCGATGTCCCGGGTACAATGTTTCTTCTTTCTCCCCGTGGCCGGAAAGTGAAACCAGGCGGGCGCCGATCGAAGCTGAATAGTCGGCAACTCCGAAAACCAGGGTTTTCAGCCGATCGCTGGCGCCGGCGATTTCGGAGATCTTCTCCAGCCCGGCGGCGGATTCGATAATGGCTTCGATGCCAATGGGCCTTGTCAACCCGCGGTGCATTTCGGCGCCGCGAAGCAGGCGGTCGGCAAAGTGAACATCTGCGCAGTGATCGACCTTCGGAATTACCACGGCATCGAGAACCAGACCGCCCTTTTCTGCCAGAGCGATCAAGTCACGATAACCGAAAGCCGTCTCGAGGGAGTTGATTCGGGCGGTGACCGTCTTGGCTCCCCAGTCGAGGGACTCCAGTGAGCGGATAACGGTCTTGCGAGCGCTATCCTTTTCGTTGACGGGAACACTGTCTTCCAGATCGAGCATGACTGCATCCGCTGGGCTTTGAGACGCCTTGCGGTGCATTTTTGCGATGTGACCCGGCACCGAAAGAATCGATCTGCGGGGTTTCATTTCCCTATCCTTCCATGGCTGTACATGTTTGAAAATCGTTTCGCCTGCAGCCTTGCCAGACCTTTTGCCCGCCGAACGGTTGACCCGGTTGACGTATAAAATAATCTGGCCGGTGGTGTCAAATCTGCGGGCCCTGGCTGTTTGCCCGGCAAAGCAGTTTATGTCATAATCCGCCTATCTGCTGGCCGCCTGCAGATTTGTGGCCCGGATCCGATGCGAAGAAGGGATGCAGACCCGTTCGACGCCACCAACCCCGGGAGACGGTAAAATGGCAATGACAGCTGGAGAAACCCCGGCCCTGCTGGTGATCGACATGGTCAATGACTATTTTGACCCGCATGCCCGGCTGGCGATTACGGCGCCGGCTGTGCGGATCATCGAACCCATCAATCGGTTGCTGTCGGTTTTTCACCAACAGGGCTGGCCCGTTGTGTTCGCCACCGATGCTTTTCAGCGGCAGGATTTCATCTTCACGGCGAGGATGAAACCTCACTCGTTGGCCGGCAGCGAAGGTGCCCAGGTGATCGCTGAACTGGATCGCAAGCCCCAGGATATTTGGCTGCCTAAGCCGCGGTTTTCGGCATTCTTTCACACCGGTCTTGAACACCGGCTGCAAGAGAAAAATGTTACCCTGTGTGCCGTGGCGGGCCTGGCGACCCACTTCTGTGTTCTGACCACCGCTCTCGACGCGCTCTGTCATGATTTCAAAGCGGTACTGCTGGAAGACTGCTCGGCAGCTCCGCTCGAAAGCACGCATGAACGGGTGCTCGAAACCTATCGCCGCAATCCGTTGTTCCCTCTGTTTACCGTGGCTACCTCAGCGGAACTGATAAAAGAGCTGACGGGAGGTGAATCATGAACCCGTGCAGCCGCGGGTTCGCCGTTTTTGTCCGGCTTCTGCTGATGTGCGCCGCTTCGCTTTATTCCGGTTGTCACAGCGCCGCCGATGCGCCGGCTGACAGCAGGCGGTTGACGGCTATCGCCTGGAAGGAGCATCCCGCCAGTCCGATTCTGGTCCCGGGACAGCCGGGTTCCTGGAACGAGAAGCGAGCCGACACAGGCAACAGCATCATTTATTACAAGCACCGCTGGTATCTTTTCCACAGCGGCGTGGATGCCGGCACGGTCGGCCGAATCGGTCTTCATGTCGCTGCCGGGGGCAAGATCGTCGGTCCGTGGCAGGCGCTGCGGGACCAGCCCGTGCTCGGCCCGGGCGTCGCCGGAGCCTGGGATAGCGAGTCGGTTGCCCATCCTTCCGTGATGCGCCGTGCCGGTGTATTCTGGATGTATTACGGTGGAACCGACGGGAACCGGCAACGCATCGGCCTGGCTCGCTCCGGAAACGGGATCGACTGGAAGAAATTGCCGGGGCCGGTTTTTTCTCCGGGGCCGCCCGGATCATGGGATGCCGGCGGGGTCAACCATCCATCGGTGCTGCATGACGGCAGGCGATTCGTGATGGCTTACGCCGGCTGGCCGGATGGGCGCAGCGCTATTTACTCGCAAATCGGTATTGCCGTCAGCACCGATGGGATGAAATGGTCTCGGCTTGCCGCCAAACCGGTACTCGGCTACGGTGGGAAGGGGCATTGGGATGAAATCGGGCTGATGGCTCCGAGGCTGTGGGTGGAAAACGGTCGGTACTATATGAATTATTCGGGCAGGGAGGCCGAAACCGCCCTGAGCAGCCTGGGCCATGCAACCGCCGAGACCCTCGATCGATGGACCCGGAGTGCCGGCAATCCCATGCTGCACCACACACAGATTCGCTACCACGAGATCGGTTGGGCCACTGCTGTCTGGTTTGAACGACGCTGGTATCTGCTGGCGACGGCGAACCTCGATTACGGCGTTACCACTCTCTGGCAGGAAGTCCTGCACTGAAGCCTTCGGCTGTGTCTGCCCGATCAGCGTGCCTTGACCCTGCCTTCGAGCCGATCCCCATCGTACAGCGGCACCCAGGGATAATGGTCCTCACCGGCCGGCATCCAGAATAGATCGCCGGAGCCCCGCCAGCCATCCAGAACGATGCCTTCCCGCAACGATGTTTCCCGTGCAATAACGATCACACTGTGATGTTCACGCAGATCGCTGCCGCGGTGGGCCACGACGCGCTGAAGATGCAGATGGCGAAGCTGGAGTGCTTCCAGGTGTCTCAACAGGTCTTCCGTCCAGTGGTAGCACAGTCCGCGTTTCTTCCAGCCGAATTTGACCAGCAGATTGTGCAGCTGCGGGGGCCGTACGACCCGATACCGTCGACCCAGCTCCGCCGTATGCACAATAGCGGATTGTGCGACTCCCCTGGCCTCCTTTTCGGTAACGTCGGGATCCAGCGCCAGAAGCGCCTGCGTGAGATCGTCGATTCGCTGTAATTGATCCTCGTGCAGAAGCTGCGGATCTTGGGAAAGACCAGGAGGTTCAACGGTCGCCGCCGGCTTGTGGCTGCAGCTCAGCAGCCCCGAGGCGAGTGCCAGGAAAAAGGACAATGCAACGGCCAGGTGGCGGATCCATATCATGCTGCAAGATACCGGGTTGGTATTCGGTGTTTGAATCTGTGCAGCTGACCGCATAACTTACGCTGCAGGGGGCTGTCAACTTTATTCCCGCTGAGATCCGGACAGAGACGCGGTAAACGAATGAATCATTTCGATGGTCCTGGAGGCGGTGAACCGAAGAACCGGCGCAGCCGGATCGTTGGTCGCTTTGGCGTTCTGCCAGCCGATGCGATAGCGGTTGGCCAGCCGGGTTAAAAAACACCGGATGTTGCGGCGAGTGGCGGGCGATTCGCATGACCAGCACGACTTGATCGTCCGCAGCAGCGACTGCAGGTTCGCCGGTACCTGGGCGTAGGGAATTTTTGCAGCCGTTCCCCTTTTAAATAGTGTTGCCGAAGGCGCCAGGCAGCGCAGCACCGAAACGATGCCGTGCTCTCCGTTTCGCAGGGCTATCAACGAGGCTTGCGGGTGATACTGTTTGACGGCGGGAATCCTGCCGAAGGCATCCGGCCGGGGGAATATCCACTGGAAGGCGCAAGACATGTCCCTGGCGGCCTCGTCCATCGGGGCACAGGGCAATGGGGTATTGCTGTAAAGCCGTTGGGCCCACTGAAAGAAGTGGTCGCAGATCATATCATGCTGTCGGCCGGCCGGCGGTTGTCGCAGGTTTTTCCAAAACATGGCGGCGAAGCCGAAAAACAAGGCGGCGGCCGTTTCCTCTCTGGGCAGATCCGGCCGGCGGTACGTGAGGCTGAAATTGCCGATATATTCAATTACAACCCGGCAGAGCGCTTTGCTGAAGCCTGGATCCTGCCGGCCGTCGAGGTACGGCAGGTAAATCGGCAAGCAGTGTGAATCCCGCATGGTCAGCGTCCGGGAGGCCCGCGGCAGAATCAACCAGCAGGCGGCGACATGTTCGACCAACGTGGACAGGCCTGCCGGTTCGGCGCTTGCGGCTGCCAGAGAACGGAGTTCGGACGGCCGCAGCCCATCGAGCAGGGCCTGATTTTCGGACTGCCGCCGACATTCGGCACCAGTTGCGGTGCGAATTTCCTCTATCGTTCGAGTCAGGCCGGGATGGATCCGGATACCGCTGGCGGGAAGCGGCCCCATCTGCTCCCAGGCAGGTGCTGCCAGACTCATCACGGATCTGGCCAACCCTTTTTCAAAACCGATCCTTTCCAGTGCCGGCAGCAGCCGGCGGTCGAGCAACCGCGCAAACCAGCCGGTCAACTCGCAGGATTTCAATTCGGCAATCCTTACGAAGTATTGCGATCGGGCCGCAGCCTCACGTTGCTGAACCCACAGGTCGAGGAAGGGGAAGGGGGTCAGAACATCCGCCCCGGCGGCTGTGTTCGGGTGAGCGTATCGAGTCGGACGGTGGGGCAGGCGGGTTCGCGCTGTCGGATGCCCCCGGGCATCGGGCTCTGGGAGACAACGAGCCCTCAATGAACCGGGATTTCCATCCTCGATGGCGGTTTTGCTGCAGCGGTCAGGGGCAAAAGTGCGCATCATCCTTCTCCCGCAGGTGGCGCGTTTCCCTGTAGAGATCCATCGGCTTGGCGAGGTCACTATATGCCACAATGTGGTATGTTTGTCAATGGTTTTTCCGGATGGCTTGTCCTGCAGCTGGAGGGGGGAGAGCTTTCGATGGAAAGATGGATTGAAGGACCCGGGCAATGAGGACCCTTGACGCCGGGACGGCGATGGTGCGTCGGAAACCCCGGGCGCCAAGGGCTGCGTTGATGATAGTTCTATTTTTTCCCGCTGCCTCCGGCACCGCCGGAGTTGCCGGAACCACCGGCGCCCCCTGAGCCCCCCGACCCGCCGGCATGGTCCCCCGACCCGCCGCCATGGTCCCCGGAGCCGCTGCCATGGTCCCCGGAGCCGGACTGTCCGAGGCTGCCGCCGCGGTCGCCGCCGGAAATGGCGCGGGCGTATGCAGTGGCGACCTGATTGGGTGAAGCCTGTCGGGACTGGTGAATGAACTGCTCATGGAGTTGTTGCATTTCCCGGGTGGTATACCGGTTTTGGAGGGCTGCACAGACGACATCGGCCGCAACGGAAGATTTCACCGCCATCCGCGCCATCGTGCGCGTATTCTGCATGGTTGCCAGAGCGTATTCTTCTGTCTGGCTGCGGGACATCTGCCGGCTGCGCTGCTGCAGCTGTTCCATGATACGGTCCAGATCCCGGTCGCGGATGCCGGCGGCAAGACAATCTGCGATCATGTCCCGCAGTTGCTCCTGACGGGCTTCGTCGGCCGCGAGCTGCCTGGCATGCCGGGATGCGAGCGAATAGCGGTCTGCCACCTGTTCCATGGCTTCCAAGGTATTTTCAGTCGAAACACCTTTGGCCAATCCCTCCATCGCCTTGCTGATCATCGGCCCAACCGGCAGGCCCTGTTTGTTCGCGTTCATTACCATCTGCTGGGCTCGAACAATTTGCTCTTCTCTTACCTGCTGCCGTTCCATGGTTTGAACCATCTGCACTGCCTGCTCTTCCGGCACACCGGCACGGATCATCAGCCGGGTATTCTGCCTCACCTGCTCGGTCAGCGAGTTTTGCGGCGGCTGCGTGGTTTCAGCGCTGAAAACGGGAAAGGACAAAAAAACCGACACAGTGAAAATGATCATTTGCTTTTTCATGACATCCTCCGATTTGTATTCCCTTTTGTGTTGCTTTGGTAGTTGATGCGATGTCTTCATAACGCGGGGACGGAGTGAATGTTACAGTCAGGGGACATAAATGCAGTTTTTCCCACCCCAATCGTCCATTTCGTGGAACCGGCATGCGGGCGCATAAACGCTTCCGTCGACAAGATAAAAATATCGGAATTCTTTGTTCGATTCGACCACCGCTTCCCACAATTCGCCTCTGATCCTGCGGGCAGGGCGGAGGGAAAACCCGTCCACCGAGCAGGCCAGAAATACCTGTTCGGCTGCCGGCCGTTTCAGATAAAGGTACACCTTGTCGTTTTGCGGCCTGACGTAATGGGTCGTGCAACCCAGGATCCCGGCCACCATGGCGGCCCATCCAACCCAGCGAGCGATCATATCCTCGCCTCCACGCGAAGCACGGAATTCGATCCGCCGAAATCGTCACCCTCTTTGAGCAGAACCGTCGGGTCCGGTATCCGCTCTCGGCCTTCGATGATGTAACTGAATCGATGTTCCCCGATCGGCAGGGCGAGCGTGATCTCCCAGTACCCGCTTTTACCGATTCTGCCCAAAGGGATCCGTTCCCACTCGCTGAAACTGCCCGCAATTTCAACAAGGCTTGCATCGGGGCGATACAAAACGAAGCGCTGCGCTTGGAACACCGGCACGGACCGTTCCAGCGGCCACAGGAGAATCACGGCTATCAATGCCGCAGCCGCAGCTGCTATCAGCGAATGCGGCCGGAACACCTGCGCGGCAGCCTGTTTCCAGAATCCGGCCGGGTGCGCACGAAACATCGGGGGGCGGTCATACAATTCAGAGCAAAGCAATTTTTCCTGGTGGAGCAGCTGCAGGGTTTCGGCGGTGAAATCCGCGTCGTCACGGATTCGCTTGACCAGACGGATTTTTTCCCCGTGGTTTAACTCGTCGTCAATGAACCCGCTGATGATGTCATTCATTTGTCTTCCTCCTGATCGAGGTACTGCTTGAGCTTTACCCGAGCACGGTGGACCTTCACCCGAACGTTGGGTTCGTTCAAACCGGTGACGGCAGCGATTTCCCGATAGGTCAGGTCCGTGCTGACGCTCATTGCCAGAATTTCTCTTTCGCCCTGCTCCAAACGATTCATCCCTGCCAGCACGCGTTTGTATTCCTGCCTGATTTCCAGTTGTTTTTCCGGGTTTTCGAGCGCCGGCTGCTCTTTTTCCTCGAGCCCGGTAAAACGCTTTTGCCTGCGGATTTCATCGATCCACGCGTTTCGCGCGATTGTAAACAGCAAAACCCGGTTGGACCTTCGGGCGCCGTAGCGACTCAGGCAGCGGGTAAAGCTTTCCTGAACGATCTCCATTGCCAGCGTTGCATCACCGGTCAGGCGCACCAGATAGTTGAGCAGCACCTGTTGGTATTTTCGATAAAACCCGGTAAAATCATCCATGATGATTCTGTAACGAACAGCTCCATGAAATGTTACAGGGGAAATAGCGGTTTTTGAATGCCGCGGCGCTGGATGCCGGGTAAACCGCACGTCCAACGTGGCTGAAGCGATATGCAATCAACCGACCGCTGCCCGGCTAGCAACCGGGAATGTTACACGGCAGTTTTTACCGGAGCGCTGCCGGGTGCGTCAAGAGCAGACGCTGCAGTCGTGATCGGGCAGCAGATGGTTCAGGTCGAAGACAAGGGGGTGGTGTTTGTACGGACAGACGAACGACAGGCGCGTGGCGCACAGTTGCAATCCGTTGGTATTTTTGGTGCCGCGGCCGTAGACCGGATCGCCCATCACCGGGTGGCCGGTCGCTGCAAGGTGGCGACGGACTTGATGCTTGCGTCCGGAACCGGTCCGGATTTCAAGGCTCGATGTGTTTTCCCCGGGTTCGAAGGAGAGCACTCGGTAGTTGGTAACGGAAGGTTTTCCATCGAGCGGCCGGTCGATTTGTCCCGTGCTTTCCGGCGGACCCACTTCTCCGCGTACGATTGCCCGGTAAACTTTTTCGATGTCGCGGCGGCTGAAAAGCTTTGACAGCCTGGCGGCTGCTTGCCGGCTGTGGGCCAGCAGCACCAGTCCGGTCGCCTCCCGGTCCAGGCGGTGCACCGCAAAGACGGGCCTTCGCATTTCAAAGTGTTTTTCCACCTGCCGAACCAGGGCACAATGATCTCCGTATGAGGTGCCCTGGGTCATCAGACCCGCCGGTTTGAACCAGACGCTATAGTGGGAATTGTCTGCCAGGCAGCTCGCCTCCGGCGGGATCGTCGCCAGGATAAAATCATCGTAGTAGAGTTCGATCCGGTCGCCGGAACGCAAAGTCGCCGTCGCCCGCCGGATTCTTTTCCGTCCCCGCCCCGGCCGTTGGAGCCGGACCGCACCCTTTAGCATGGCTGCCTTGATTTTCGACTTCGACAGTCCGGTTTCGGCCGCCAGGCAGTCGCAAGCCGAACCGGCATTGTCATGTCCGATCTGCACGGTTGCCTTCAGTCGGCGCGGGCCATTCGCTCTCATATCCGGAGCCTATTCTTTTGTGGGCAAACCCTGCTCTTTCCAGGCCATATAGCCGCCTTTCATATAGGTAATCCGGGTGATGGGAAACCGTTGATCCATCATATACCGGCAGGCGGAAGGGGCCTGTTTTGCCTTGATGTCGCAAAGAACCAGTTTTCTGTTTTTCGGCAGCTTGCTTATCTCCTTGTGCAGGCGATACAGGGGGATACTGAGTGCCGGCGCATCGATCACGCCGAATTTTTTCTTGGAGGCCTCGTCGCGGATGTCCACCAGCACCACGGCATTGCCTTCCTGCAGTTTATGGTTCAGCTCCTCGGGTTCCATAGGAGGCGGAAGGGGGCGGCTCATAAAAGCAAAGTCAGCAGATTCGAACTCCAGGTGATTTTTTCTCCATCCGCTGATTCCTTCCTTGTACCAGTAGACGTTGCGGTAACCCATTTCGACCGCCTTACCTGCGGCCATCTTTGATTTCACTCATCCGGGGCCGTGGCAGTAGAACACAATGGGAGAATTCCGATCGTCCGGCATCCGGTCGCTTACTTCCATCAGTTCCATGGTGATGCAGATCGAGCCGGGAATATGGACCTCGCGATACTCGATCTCGCTTAATGAAAACACCAGGGTCGGCCTGTCGGTCGACTCCATCCAGGTTTTCAGCTCTTGCGTGGAGATGGTATGAAACCCTTCCGCGGCCTTCAAGGTGCCTGCGGGCAGGCCAATCAGCAATGCGATGCTGAAGACTACCATCCATCCGAAACGGATTCTTCTCTTCATCTCTTCACTCCTTTGCTGTAGGTCGATCATCTGTTCCCGATTTGATGGCAGGGTTGAATTCCTGCCGTTGTTTGTATTGGAACGGATGGAAGCAAAAGGAGTGCCAAAGAACGACTTCTCTATTTTCTGTTTAATTTTAGTTGGTTATGGGTTAAGGATTTTTGAAGCCGCCTCGCGTGGGCAAAATGCCCCTCAGAAGGTGGGGCAAATACCCCACCGGGCATTTTCATTGCAACCCGCGCAGCTTCCCGCGGGGCTGGAGCCGGCCGGCTGCGGCATTGCAGACAATATGAGGGCAGCCGGGCCGGTTTGTCAAGAAAGCGCAGCATCTAATCAGTCGAACCGGACCTTCGCGATGAACCGCGGCACAGTGCGCAATAAGGTAAACTGCCGGAACCGGCTTGCATTCAAAAAAAGCTGCGTGTATGCTGCAGCACCGTGATGCAGACGCTCTATGGCTGTGCTTTGTCACGGTAAAATCGAACCATGACAAATGCGCCCGATGCTGAATAATCTCGTGCAGCGGGCGCTAGAGCTCCTTGAACGCCGAAAGCGGGGGATAAATGTATGCCTGCCGATTCGTTTACCATTACGGTTGAAGTGGTGCCGCCTGCAGGTTCCGCGTCCGAGCCGATTCTTTCGGCACTGGGATCGCTGACGCGACTGGCATTCGACGGCTTCAGTGTTGCCACCAATCCGGTGGCCAAACCGCGAATGAGTGCAATGGCGCTTTGTATGCTCATTCAACAAAAAACCGGAAAGCCGGCCATCCTGCACTGCACCACCAGGGACCACAATCGAATCAGTCTCCAGGGCCTGCTGTGGGGTGCGGTTGCACTTGGTATCGAGGCGGTTCTGGCCGCGACGGGTGATTTCGTCGCACTCGGCGATCGTGCAACCACCACGGATGTTCGCGACATTGATGTCTTTGAGCTGGTGGGTATGTCCAGGGCGGCGGGAATGCGAACCGGTGTGGTCCTTGATCCGCGGCCGGAGTCCGGAGGGCTGATGCGCGAAGTTCGACGACTGGAGCGAAAGATCGAAGCCGGCGCCCAGTTTGTGGTAACCCAACCGGTATACGATGAAGCATCGGCAGATGAGTTGGCCGAAGCGCTCCGGCGGGTAACGATCCCGGTTGTCATGGGCGTGCTGCCCCTGCGAACGGCGAAGCATGCCGAGTTTTTACATCGGAAAGTGGCCGGCATTGCAGTACCGGAGCGGGTTCGGCAGCGAATGCACGATGCCGCAAACCCCGTCGCCGCAGGTGCCGCCAACGCGATAGATATGCTGACGGCGGCCCGGCAGCGATTTTCCGGGGTCTGCATCATGCCGCCTTTCGATCATTACGAAATGTTATTCGACATTCTGGAAGAAGACCGTTGAAACACCTGCCACTTCGAGCCATTTGCCTGCGGTGCCTGCAAATTGTTCCGGGAATCGGTTCCGCCGCGGCCCCGGGGTTGCCGGTCGGCCGCGTGATTCGGGTCATCCTGTCTTGCCTGATCGTATTTTCGGCCCTGTGCTGGCCCGGTGCTTTCGGCCAGCCGCAACCAGCCGTCGCCGGCAGTACCGGCGGCATCCGTGCAGATGGAAGCCTTGCATTCATCAACGCCGAAGGGCGCGTACTGGTTTCCATCACCATTGAAATTGCCGACACTCCGCAGGCCCGTGCCACAGGATTGATGGGGCGCAGGGGGTTGGACGACTCGGTGGGGATGCTCTTCGTGCATGATACGGTCGGCCCGAAGAGCTTTTGGATGCGCAATACACCCACATCGCTTGACATCATATTCGTTTCGGCAAAAAGCCGCGTGATTCATATCGCCGCCAACACTACCCCCATGTCCGATACCGTTTATTCCTCCAATGGACCTGCCCTGTACGTAGTGGAGGTGCCGGCCGGATTTTGCACCCGCCACGGCGTGGTGGAGGGGACCCTAATCAGCTGGCAAAGAAAATAGCAAATCACCGGCTTTTCGAGTATTCCTGCCGCCGCCGACAAAACCTGCCTGACGGGCGGCAGCCTCCCGTGTGAACATATGGGCATCGGTTTTTGAAATGCGCGGTATGCCAGCTCGCTGCAGAAGCGCGGCGGGGGACCTGGCAGATCCTGAAGCGGACAGCCGCATGTCGGCCTGGGGCCCGGACACAGATCTAAGGGCTCTGAAAACTCGGTTTGCAGCCGCTGTCGTCCGGGCGAACCGAAAAACTGAGGCTTCAGCTGTCCCGCCGGTCCGCCAGTTTCTTTCGCACCGATTCCGGCGGCTGACCATTGCCGCCGATGATTTTCTCGATGGTGCGTGTCAGCTGGAACCGATCCCGAATTTTCATAAGAGAATCTACGCACTTGCGCAGGCGATCGGTGCTGGAGGTCGTTTCAAGGATTTGCTGGCGTTCGGCGTGGGTGAATCCCTCAAGAGAGGCGATAAAGAAAGACAGCGATCCCGGATCGGAAAGAAGGACCGGACTGACATCCTGGGATAAGAATCGATCTCTGCGCAGGTCCTGTAAGAGTTTCCGGGCAGCTGCCAGCGCTTCGGAGACACCGCCTGCAGGTTGCGCTTCGTCGTCGTCTTCAAGGAAAGCGATGCGCGCCTCCATGTAGGGCTTTTCCTCGATCAATTCGTGGATGACAAATCGCTGTTCGCCGCAGGTTGCGATGTCCAGGCGTCCGTCGTCGTATCTCTTGATCACATCAGAAATCCGGGCAGTGCATCCTGCCGAGCGCAGCGTCTGGCCGTCGAAAAGCACGATGCCGAAAGGCCGGTCGCCGGCAAGGCACTCGGCGATCATCAGTTTGTATCGCTCTTCGAAGATGTGCAGCGGCAGCGACATCCCGGGGAGCAGCACGAGTCCCAGGGGAAACAGCGGGATGCGAATCATACGTCCCTCCGTTTGCCTAAATGCGTCCCGGCAGCTCGGGGATGTCTATGGCGGCCGGGTTCCGGGCTCATACCGGTCGATCCGCCGGACCGCTGACATCGCGTTGGATGGCCAGGTAATGGGTGGTTTTTCCCGCGTCGTCTTTCACCGGCGCGATCTTCCACTCCATCAGAAACTCGGAGCCGTCCTTGCGGTAATTGACCGCGACCCCGTGGAACATCCCGCCCGCCGACAGATCTTCCCTCAGGCGACCGAGAACCGCACGGTCGGTTTTCGGGCCCTGCAGGATGGACGGCGATTGCCCGACGATTTCCGCATTGCGATATCCGGTCATCCGCGTGAAGGCATGATTGACGAACACGATCGGATATTCCGGCTTGTTTTCCGTGACCATCATGGCATCGAACGACTGGGTCAGGGCGATTTCAAAGAGGCGTTTCATTAGCCCTTTGAATTTTTTGTCATGCTCAAATATGTTCGATAGATTGGCGGTATCGGTCATGTCTGTGTCCTTTCTGGTTAAACTCTGCAGCGTATCGGCGGTCTGCCGGAGGGCTCACCCGCATCGCCAGGGCAAATGATTTCATGTGAGCGGAAAGAAATACGCGGGTGTTCCGCGAGGCATTTGTGCCGCTGTAAACGCTTCGAAAGTAATCATTTCAGGGGCCAGCGCAACCGAACCCATTGCGCGTTCCGAAAGCGGGTTCAGATTTCGCAGGCAATCACCGTTGCAGCAGCATCAGGCTCAGCCCCGGCCAGTAAGTGATCACCAGCAGGGCTGTCAGCAAGACCAGCATGAAGGGAAGCGTCGACCGGTAGATCGTATCGACCGGCAGGTTGAAGCGGTAGCTGGCGATGAACAGGTTCATACCCACCGGGGGAGTAAAGTACCCGATCTGCATGTTGGCAAGAAAGATGATGCCGAAATGGACCGGATCGATTCCGTATTTAACGGCCACGGGGAGAATCAGCGGGACCATGATCACCAGTGCCGAAAAGATGTCCAGTATGGCACCCAGCACGAGCAAAAACAGGTTGAGCAGAATCAAAAAAACCAGCTTGTTGTTGATGTACTTCTGGATGAGATCAAACAGTTTCATGGGAATTTCGGCATCGATCAGATAGTTGGTCGACGCCAGCGATACGCCGATAATCAGCAGGATGCCGCCGCAGACCATCATCGATCTTTCTATAATGCCGGGCAGCTGTGTCAAACGGATATCTTTGTAGACGAAGACCTCCACCACGATTACATACAGGGCAGCTACGGCGGCGGCTTCCGAAATGGCCAGAAATCCGCTGTAGACACCGATGAGAATAAAAATCGGCAGCGGAACCTCCCAGAAAGCCTCCCGCAGCGCCTGGAGGACTTCGCGTGGCGAAAACACCGTTTGGGGTAAGGGATTCTTTCTGATTGCCCACAGGCTCCAGGCGATAAGCAGTATGATCATGAGAAGACCGGGCAGCAGGCCGGCCAGGAATAGGTCTTCCACTTTGACATCGATGCCGAGGCTCAGCTGCTGGGTGATAATGCCGTAGAGCACCAGGGGAATCGATGGCGGCAGAAGCAGGCCGAGACTGCCGGATGTCGTCACCAATCCCAGGCTGAATCGGTCGCCGTACTGGGCCTTCTTCAAGGCCGGCAGCAGCAGTGCGCCGAGTGCGACGATGGTGACACCCGAGGCACCGGTAAATGCGGTAAAAACGGCACAGGCCAGCAGCGAGACGATCACCAGGCCACCCGGGATCCATCCTATAATGGCCTGCGTCAGTCGCACCAGCCGTTCTGAAGTGCGGCTTTCCGCCATCACGTAGCCGGCCAGGGTGAACAGCGGCAGGGCCACCAGCAGGGGGGTGTCGGCAAGGCGGTAGATTTCGATGGCTATCACCGACAGGTCGATCCCGGCGGCTGCAAACCCGATCATCGCCACCGCCAGTATCACCGCAAACAGCGGCATACCGAAGACCGTTGCGAGGATCAAGCCGAAAGCGATGAAATACGGGGTCATGCTGAGGGGGGTCCGGTTGGTAAGAGGTTTTGGATGCCCAGCAGAACGTAACGCAGAGCGATCATGGCAAACCCTACCGGGATGGCCAGCTGGCAGAGCCAAACCGGAATGCCGGCGAACGCCGAACCGCCGAAGGCAGCCTCTGCGGCGACAAACTTGAAACTGTAAAACGCAGCGACACCGCAGACGGTGGCCGTAAGCAGACACACAACTGCGCCGACGATGGAGCGGGCAGGTGGGGCCAGATAGCGGGTGACGATATCGATGTTGATGTGTGCGCCCCGGCGGCTGGCGACCACGGCGCCCGTCATGCCGATCCACAAAACCAGGATCCGCACCAGGATGTCGCCCCAGATAATCCCGGTTTCAAACACATTGCGCAGGACGATTTGCACTACGGCCATGGCCAGAATCGCCAGCAGAAGACTGACCAGGAACCCGTCCTCGATTCGAAGCAGAACCGATCGCGTCTTTTGGATGAGCGATAGGGGATCAGTTTTTTTTGACGGAGGCTGTATTTTTGGCACGGAAGTCTCGCAGGTGGTTTTGTAGCTGCGTCATCATGTCACGAGAAATCTGACCGGATTCGATCATTCGGTCGCGCACCTCGGCGGCGATTTGTTTCCACTCTTTCTGCTGCGCGGGTTCCGGTTTGACCAGACGAATTCCCTGGTTTTGCAAAGCGTTCCAGGCCTGGATGTTGTCCCGACGATTTTGCCGATCGATCTGGGCCCAGACGTTTTGCATCACATCCGCGACCACAGTTTGATCTTCGGCGGTCAGGCGCTCAAAGGCCCGGCGTTCAACGGCAAATACCGCGTAGAGGTAGATCAGTGGGGTATCGGCGATGTAGTTTACCTGGGTGTGCCACTGCAGGGCGATGGCTCCAATCGGAGATGTGGTGACGGTGTTAATCAAGCCGGTTTGCAGAGCGGTTCGGACTTCCGTCACGGCCAGGGGGATCGGCTTGAGACCGAATACCGCGGCAGTCTCCAGAGAAATGGGGTCGTCGGTGGGAATCCAGATCTTGTGTTTGCGCAGATCCGCAGTGCTCACGATCGGTTCTTTGGACATCAGATAGGCAAAACCGCCTTCGGCCAGCCCAAACGTGACAAACCCGCCGGCGCGAATCCCCTCCATTATGATGGAATCCATATGGCTTCGCACGTAATCCACTTCTTCGAGGGAGTCGAAGAGGATCGGCAGATTGTAGGCCTGAAGGTCACTGAAGGCCCCTGCGAGGGTGCCGGCCGTCACCACGCCCCCCTGCAGTTGGCCGATGCGGATTTTGCGCATCACCGCTTTGTCGTCTCCCATTATGCCACCAGGGTAAAACTTGAACTCCACTCGTCCGTCCGTTTTTTGGGCGATCTCCGCTGCCCCTTCGCGGATCAATCGCATCCACTCGGAGCCGTCCGGCGTAAGCGTGGCAATTTTCAAGGTGATCGCCGCTGATGTTTGGACCAGCAGGGTCGACAAAACGCTAAATGCGATCAGCAGGCCGATAAAGTACCTGAAGGTTCGAAAACAAGTAGACATGGTTTCGATCATCTTTCTGGCCGTATGCCACGGATCGATCACAGGGCCCGGTCCGGCATGTAAAAAAGGATCTTCACTTCCCAGGCACGGGTTTATTCCCTGTAATCGATGGTCGGCCGATATCCACATTGCTTACGGTTAAAAATAATCCTCACCGCTGGCCAGAAGTTCGCGGGCTCGCTGCTGGGCATAGGTGTTCGACAAAGTGCGCCCGGGTATGTGCGGATCGCTCTCCAGCACTTCGTGTAGCAGGCGGTCGTGCAGTTCGCGATCGAAAACCAGGCGGGCATAGCGCTCTGCAAAGATCACCTTTGCCATAAAATTTTCTCCATTGGAAAGCGCAACAGCCCGTTCGAAGTGCTCACGGGCAACTTCGGGTTTGCCGCCCATCGACGGCGGGAGCAATGTCGCCAAGACCCCTAAATAGACGTGAACACCGCCATCGTCATGGGTTTCGTCGAGTTCAGCGACGCGGTTGATGACAGCTTCTACATAGGGAAGCTGAGCGATGGCATTCATGTCGTTGCTGCCAGCCTGGATCCAGCCCGCCCATGCCGTGCCCAACGCATACAGATAGGGCACATCGGCGCGGTCGGTTACCAGCAATGCCGGCGCAAATTCGTTGAAACGCTCACCGCGCACTTCGCAGATATGCGGCCGGCGGACGCATACGGCGCGAAAGCCGTAATCCAGTGCCTTTTGGGCCATGTGCCGTTTTCGCTGGGGATCTTCGACGAACAGACCGGCGTAGGCGCCATTGAGCGTTGCCGCCGCTTTCTGCAGGGAAGCATCGCCGGGATGGTCCTGGGCGAGGCCTTCGACCATCAGCAGATAAGCCGGCATTCCGTTTTTCACCGTTTCGAGGTCATCGCTGTCCTCGATCGCCCTGGTAATGCTCCCCGCCATCTCATCCATTGCGGAGGAAACAAGGCCGGCACAACCGCCACCCGCGCAAAAGGCAGCCAGCAGTGCCAGGGTCATGGCGTGCACACGAAAAACCGCAGGTTGTTTCACTACCCGTTTCGTTCGAATCATATGCATTCAAGCGCTGACCATTTGCGCCCAACTCGGATCTTCAGCAAAAGCAGGCTCGTTTACCGCACCGGCCCATGCACAGCCGGAAGCGGCCGGCAGTCGTTCGCAATCGGCAAGCGGCAATCGCTTCCCTGGCGCCAGTCGCCAATCACAGCCATGCTGCAGTTGTGAGGAAAACGACCAGCGCTGCGATTGCGTGAAACAATGCAGGTGCAAGCACGCTTTGGGCGCGTTCGCGCACCATGCCGGCGGCGATGCCGAATCCAAACGCACCAAATATATTACCGAAAGTCCAGTGGGTAAACACCGCCGATGGCGAACCGGTCATCATGAGCTTCAAGTAGCCGATGGCGCCGGCATATAGAAAGGCCGAACCGACTGTCGGCCATGAAAGAAACCAGCGACTTTCGCAGTATTGGATTGGAGCGTTTTCCGTCAGAAGGCCCAGTGCCAGCCCCCGAAACAGGAACTCCAGCGACAAAGGCACCAGCAGAATGAACAGAACCGACTGCTCGAAGAGGTTCATACCTTTCTGGTAATACAGCGGCATCCAGACCCCTCCGCCGTAGCCGCATATCAGAACCGCCGGGAGCAACCACCACCAGTCTTTTCCCCGCGGCAGGCCGCTGCCGAAACGCCAGGATTTGCGAAATTTCGGCAGGGCGAGAATAAAGCCGGTAAGGATGAAGATGGCGGCGGCATATCCGAAGCCGGGATTCTGCAGCAGCCCCTGGGGGCTGTTATCCGCGAATGCCAGCAACCAGATGAGACGGCAGATCTCGCCGAACGAAACCACCGCGGCGGTGATCAATGCGGTTTTTGCCAGCCCGGCTGCCTGCCCCTTGATATTTGGTTTCTGGAGGGCGTCGCGGAAGGCCCTGGCAATTGCCTGGGGGGTGAGCTGCGTGCCGGTTCCCCGCGGTGAGCCGCCAATGTCGGCTGATCCTCCCCAGCGGTTGGTGGCTTTTGCACACCGAACGGCCGGATCGATCAAATTCAACCGCTCGTATGCGGCTTCCAGCGTCCAGGGCATGAACGGATCCATCCGTCGTATGGTGTAGACATTTTCCGATTTGCGCAGCGCCACCATGCCAAGACGGTTTCCGTAAAGATGTTGGAGCTGCGGTTCCATTTCGTAAATGCCGCTCTCCGCCTCCACCACCGCCACGATTTTGTCTTCGCTGATGTCGACCCGGGCCAGTTCGGAAACACCTTTGAAGTCATTGAAATCACGGGTTTTGTATACGATGCGATCGATCTTGTGCAGAATCGACGCCGTGTATTCCAGGCCGTCGATTTCTTCCCAGAGACCGTCTTTTTTCAGTTGAACCTCGTCCTTGCGAAGATAATCGATGACCAGCTGAGCCCTGCGCAGCAGTTCGGCTGGAAATGCGGTAAATTCTCTGAATTCGAGGCCCTGGGCGTCAATGGTCCCCTCGAGACGAACAAGAGCATAGAGAAACCGGATGTGCAGCGGGTCTTTGCGACTGATATTCAGATGGTTGAAAATCAGCCAAATCGCCAGAACCGTATCCAGATCGGGCTCATTGGCAAAAATCTTCCATTCCCGGTCTCTCAGATCCCACCCTTTCAGGATCATGACCAGAATCTGTTCGCATGTGGCCAATGTAAAGGCGCGCACACATCCTTCGTGATGATCGAAGTTGTAGACTTTCTTCTCGTTGTCCAGAAAAGGTTCCCCCTGGGCGGCACCGTCCAGGTAGATGGTGCCCTGAGACGATTTTCTGGCAGCCGATGCCGAAACCGTGAAGCCGGCTTTGATGGCGACCGTAAGGTTGGGGGTTTCCAGGCAGGTCAGCAGGCGGTCGTCTTCGACCGCTTTTACCGCATAGCGGAGCGGTGTTTCACCGGCGGCCTGGGGTTCTTTTTTCCTGCGCTTTTCGACCCTGTCCGCCTGTTCAGACATCACAAATCGCTGTTCCCCATTGGATTCGGGATGCCGTTTTGGATGATTTTTCATGAGCCCAATCGCTTCCCCATGCGATACCGGTCCACCGATGGCGCACTTGAGTTCGAGGGCGTCCTATATGGAACAAGCCCACCTGAGGTGGGCCATCAGCGAACGCCACTCCGATTTGCGGGTGCACCCAAATTTCATACCAGTCAATATATGACAGGTCAAGCTCGGTAAGCGAACCGCCCATGCGATGTCACGCCTTGGTGTTGTCGGGATGCCGATGACAGTTGTCGACAGGTTGCCCTGCTGTCCATTTTCCGGCCAACAGGCCGTTGGTTTCCATATGACAGCCAAAGAAGGGATCAGGATAAAAATCGCCATTACCAGGCACAGCCCCTGCCCCAACCGTCCCTGCGGGCCTGGTCGCAACGAGAGCATCGGCCCGCATGCAGAGCCAGTGCAGCTGTGCCGTCATACGGTCCCCTGAAGTTTACACGGATGCATTGATCAGCGTAATCTGATCATTCAGCGTCCAGAAATCGTACAGGTAGCCTACACCGAAAAGTCCAATCGTCAGCAGGTATACGATTCCGGTGAACCACTTCCCCATGTACATCCGGTGCACGCCGAGCAGTCCGAAAAAAGTCAACAACACCCAGCTGACGGTATAGTCGACTTTTCCTGCCCGAAAGCGCATCGCCGCCTCTCGGTGCATCGACGGAATCAGGAAGACATCGATCAGCCAGCCGATTCCCAACAGACCCAGTGTAAAAAACCAGATCGTTCCCGTTACCGGTTTGCCGAAATAAAATCGATGGGATCCGGTAAACCCGAATACCCAGAGCAAATAACCGATCGCTTTGCTGTGGGTTGGATGTTGATTCGGCATATGTCTTCCTCCTGTTTTCCCCCGATGCGACAGCGCGGCGCGGCTGCACTCAGGGCGCTGTGGCCGCGGTCGCGAAATTGCCGAGGGCCGCGCGCACTTTTGCCAGAACCTCCTTGCAGCCGTCAATACCGTGTCGGTCAGCCAGGGCCTGCGGATCATTGTAGGTCAGCCAGACAATACCCTTTTCGTCTTCCCAAATCAGGGCTTTCTGGGGCAAATCGATGGCGATGCTCTGGCTGCATTGCATCAGGGGAGCACCGACCTTCGGGTTGCCGAACACCAGCAGTTGCGTGGGCCGCAGCGCAATGCCGACCCCTTTGGCCCCGGCGCTGTGATCGATCCGGTTGAAAACCTTCATGCCCTTGGTTTTCAGGATTTTTTCGAGCCGATCAGCCGTTTCGTTTACGCTGTGGTTGCTTTTTACGTTGACGAGACCGCTTCCGGCGTGAACGGTTGCGGCAAAAAATATAGAAGCCATCAGAATCAGGGCGACTCGGTTCATGGCTGGTTCTCCTTGGTCTGGTAAATTTTAGGTTTACAGCAAAAACGTGGTAACCCGATGCGGAATTGTCAATCCATACCCTTGCAGATTTCATTGCTTCATCCCACGAGCGGAACGATCCGGTGCCGGGGGCTCCTCCGGTCGATCCTTCTGCCCGTCTGCGGTAAAAATTGGCTCCGGCCGCAACGGTTCGGCAATAAGCCTTGATTTGCAGACAGATTCCGGATAATTTAGAAGTGCACGCGGATAATGGTTACTCTTCGCATTTGACTGCTCGCTGCTTTCGGCTCCTTGCTGCATCCTGCCGCTTCTGGTTCTCGACTCGAGCGCCTGCTGCCCTGCGCGTCTGATCTCCCCTTCTTCTGAATTCGTCGATTTTACTGCAAGCGAAAAAAGTACCATGCAGGTGTGTATTGCAGGAGTCTTTGAAATCCATGGGGGAGGTGCGGATTGTCCGAACTGGATCGATTGAAACGGGAAAATGAGCAACTGCGGAAGGAGAAATCTGCCTACCAGGCACAGTGCGAAATATTCGAGGATTTCATTTCCATGGCGCGGTCACCGGATGAGCCTGAATTTATCAAATCCACATTGCGGAAGATCATTGAGATCTCTGAAAAACTCACCGGCGCGGAGCTGGGCAGCCTCTTTTTACTCGACAGCGACGGCGTCGTCGTGGACAGCGTTCTGGCCCGCGGAGAGGTGACCCCGGAAATCCGGTCCGTGCTGATTGGCTCGGTGTTCAAGAAAGGTCTGGCCGGGTGGGTTGTTCGCAATCGATCCGTGGCACTGGTCCTTGACACCACAGACGATGAGAGGTGGCTGGTCTTGCCGGACCAGCCCTACTCCATCCGATCGGCGCTGGCCCTGCCGATTATCAGCGGTGAAATGCTGCTGGGGATTCTGACGTTGATGCACTCCTCGCCGGGTCACTTCAGGTGGGAGATGGCGGAACTGATGAAACTGGCGGCCAATCAACTGGCGCTGGTTCTGGAGAATGCCTACCTGTTTGCGAAACTGGATGATTCGTTCAAATCATTGGGAACCGCGAAAAAGGAGATTGAAACCTATTCCGAGGCCCTGGAAAAGGAGCTGGACAGGGGCCACCGAATCCAGAAAGACTTTTTGCCCCGCAAGTTGCCCTCCCATCCCAATTGGCAAATAAAAGCACACTTTGAGCCCGCCAGGCAAGTATCCGGTGATTTTTACGACATGTTTGCACTGCCGGGTAACACATACGGAATCGCTATCGGAGATGTATGTGACAAGGGCGTTGGCTCTGCCCTGTTTATGGCACTTTTCAGAAGCCTGATTCGTATTTTTTCGGGCCAGACCGGTTTGAGTCAATCGACGGTCGATCCACCACGCAAGGCGATCGCCGGCCCCGGTGACGTAACTCCGAAAAATCGCGTCGGTTCGACGATTGCTTTGCACACCGTTGTTTTGACCAATGATTACATCGCCCAGCAACATCACCAGATGTGCATGTTCGCCACCATCTTTTTTGGCGTCCTCAACCCTGACAATGGTGAGATTTGTTATGTAAATGCCGGCCATGAACCGGTTTTCGTTATTGGTCAAAACGGAATCAAGGAAACTTTGGAACAGACGGGCCCGGCAGCCGGATTGTTCGTGCAGATGAAATTTGCCTGCAAAAAGACGCAGCTGAACCCAGGAGACATGTTGTTCGCCTTCACAGACGGGGTCATCGATGCGCGCTCCGAGGATGACCAGCGGTTTACCAAGGAAAAGCTGGTTGCGCTGCTGTCACAGCCGGCAGCTTCAGAATCCGAGCTGATCGAAAGGGTAAAGAGCCACGTGGCCGATCACGTTGGCAGCACGCCTTTGGAAGACGACATTACCATGCTGATACTGCAACGAAAGCATCCGGGCCCGGTTGCTTGATGAAAGGAAATCGTCATGGACCTTGAACGCTACTATTTAGATTTGTTTGAAATATTGACCAAATCCTGCCAGAAGATTGCGTCGGGGAAATTTGAGCAGGCGGATTCCGAAAGGTTGTTCGAGCTTTCGAAAAAAGGCCGGTATCCAAGTTTCCTCGCCGATCTTGCGGAGTCCTTCGGCATGATGCTGGTAAAGTTCGAGGCGCGGGAATTCCAATTGAAGCGGACCATCGAGGAACTGGAGGCCGCAAAAGCCAAGCTGGAAGAATATTCAGTTCGGTTGAAAACCGAGCTGGAAGAGTGCCTGGAAAACAACGCAAAATAAGTTTTGAAACCCGATTTTTTGTGGACAAGCCTGCAATGGCAGGATACCCTGAAACACCAAACCGCCTGAAGGCGCCTGGACCGCAAAAGCACTGAGCCGCTTCTCGCCCGGCACCAGAGGTTCGCTCGTCACGTTCGGTCTGCTCCTCGAGTACGATATCCCCTGAAAGCTATCCGACAGAAAGTTCTTTCTTGCGTCGTGTTCCCTGCTTGATCTGCTGCCACAAACCTGTTGGCCCATCGAAAAATTAGGACGGTTTGCTGCCGCTGCAGGTCAGGTTTCGATTCCCTATCACCGGTTCCAGTCGAGGAAAGGAGGTGGACAATGAGCGCTCATTTCAAGGCCACCGGACGGTGGATCTTTGCCGGTATCGTGCTCGGGTGGGTAGGCCTTTTCGCAGCTGTTTCAGCGGCCGATCCCGTTGTGATCGGGATTCCTCACTCGGAAGCGTATCCGTACGCCCAAATGATGAAAAATTCCTTCACCATGGCGGTCGAGCGCATCAATGCAGCCGGCGGCATCAAGGGCAGGCCCGTGAAGCTGGTCTACGCCAACGACCGAGGGGAAAAACAACCCGGAGAGGCGGCCATCCGGCAGCTGGTAAAAAAGGACAAGGCCGTAATGATTGTTGGAGCCTACCAGAGCAGCAATGTGCTTTTTCTGGCCATGACAGCCGAGCGTCTCGATATTCCGCTGCTGGTGTGCACGGCCGCCGATGATCGCGTAACCCAGCGGAAGCTGCGGAATGTTTTTCGGCTCAATCCGCCGGCCAGGGATTATGCCGCCGGTTTGCAGCAGTTTTTTATGGACATCGTAAAGCCCGGCTCGATGGCGATCGTGTATGAGAACAGTCCATACGGGACCGGCGGGGCTCTACAGATGATGTGGTTTTGCCGGGAAAATGACATCGATCTTCGCGCTATCGTGCCGTATCACAAAGAAAAGGCCAATAACGAGTCCATCGGCAGGGCCTACTTTCAGCGCCTGTTGACACCGATCGCGGCCGACCCGCCGGATGTGATCTACATGGTTTCCTACCTGAACGATGCTGCCCTGCTGGTGAAACTGATCGATGAGATGAAGATCGACTCTCTGCTGTGCGGCGGAGCCGGAGGATTCACCCATCAGAAATTTATAGACAAGTCCGGGAAAAAAGGTGAATATCTGGTTACCGCTGCACTCTGGTGTCCCCAGCTGCAATATCAAGGTGCCAGGGCGTATTACGAAGACTACATTGCCAGATATGCCGTTGCACCGGACTACCATGGCGCCGAAGCTTACTCGGCCCTGCTGGTGGCAGCCGATGCGCTGGAGCGTGCAAATTCCATGCAGGCGGAGGATGTGCGCACGTCTCTGAGAAGCAGCCGATTGATGACGCCGTTCGGGCCTGTCGAATTCAGCGCCTATGACAAGTTCGAGCGCCAGAACCGGGTTCCGACCATGGTGCTGCAGGTAATCGGCGGCAGGTTCGAATGCATCTGGCCCCGACAGCATGCATCGGCTCGATTTGTGCCGCCACCCAGCCGCAGATAACCGAACACCGTCGAACCCGCGTTTGTCATTGAACGGCAGCCGGCCCTACCGGGATCCGATGATGTGGAAAAAGCGCCAAAACCATTTCAGCTTCAAGTCGTTTCGATATCCGGACGAAGACAGGGAAGATAGAAACGAGTACCTGCTGATCAACCGCGGCGAGGCGGCCGCCATCGACGTCTCTGCAAGCTGCGATGAAGTTTGTGAGATCCTGCAGCGGCAGCAGCTCAAGCTCAAATACCTGCTTGTCACCCATGCCCATCGGTCTCACCTGGCGGCCCTGCCGGAATTGAAGGCAAAATGCGGCGGTGCCTTCTGCCTCTGCCGGGAAGATGAGGATTTGCTGCATACTTCCGGCATCTCAATCGAACCGGACCTTTTTGTAAAAGACAATACCAGACTGACACTGGGAGACGGACTCGTGCGGGTACTGCACACGCCCGGGCACACCCGGGGTTCGCTCTGCTTTTTCATCGAAGACATGAACATTTTGTTTAGCGGAAGAACGCTGGAAAAAGACGGCTACGGCACCATCTGGGGCCCCAGCAGCATGGCCGCCATGCTCACGAGCCTGAAACGGCTGAACGGCAACTTCTGCTCGGCAGCCGTATATCCCGGACGCGGAGAGAGCACCACGATGAGAAAAGAGGTCTGGCTCGACTGTCTGCGGTCGCACTGAGCTTCTGTTTGCACCGGCAACCCGAAGCGGGCACAGCCGGTTTCTTCTTTCCCGCCCGAGTTACAAGCGCAGCGGCGCGGCGGTGCGCACGGTCAGCGTCACCGCCGCGAAGTCTTCTTCCACCTTTCCGGTGAGAATATACGGCCGGTGGCGGTCGAGCATGCAACAAAACCTGCGGTAGGCCGTCGGGAAAAAGGTCGTCTCCACCAGGCCGGTTTCGTCTTCGAAGGTCAGAAACTCCATGGGGTCGCCGTGTCGGGTGCTGACCACTTTTCCGGTGATCAGCAGCCCGGCCGTGCGTACGGTTTTCCCGGCGCAGCGGTGAAGATCGGCGGCCTTTACGATCCCGCTTTTCTCCAACACTTCACCAAACAGGGACATCGGGTGACGGTCACATAGAAACCCCAGGGCAGCATATTCCCGGCGAAGGCGTTCGCGCGGCTGCTCCGGCGGCAGCGCCGGCCGGTCGATTTCCCGGCGCGTGCTGCCGGCGAACAGGTCGGTGGATTGCGGGCGGTGGACGCGTTTGTGCCGCCAGCGGGCCAGTTCCCACAGAAGGGCGGAGCGGGATTGCCCCGGGTGGAGACGGTCGAAAGCGCCGGCGTGAATCAACGTGCGGGCCTCCGGCTCTTCCGGGCGGATGCGCTCCAGAAAATCGGTCAGTCCGCCGTAGGGGCGGGTTTTGCGGCATTCGACGATGCGCTGTTGCGTGGTCGTGCCCAGTTCGGCGATGGAAAGCAGGCCCACCCGCAGGGTGTCCCCGCGGCCTTTCCAGCGAACTTCGCTGTCGTTCACATCCGGCGGCAGGATCTGCAGGCCCATGCGGCGGGCCTCGGACACGTAAGCAAAAGTGCTGTAGAATCCGCCCTGGTTGCTGATGACCGCCGCCATGAACTCGGCGGGAAAATGGGTCTTGAGATAGGCGCTCTGGAAGGAGACCCGCGCGAAACTGGCGCTGTGAGGCTTGCAGAAGGAATAGCCGGCAAAGCTCATCATCATATCCCAGATCTGCTCTATTTTTTCGTCCGCCACCGCCCGCTGCCGGGCACCTTCGACAAAGCGCCGGCGATAGTCCGCCAGTTTGCGGGCCTTGTCTTTTTTGGAAAGAACTTTGCGAAGTCCGTCGGCCTCGGCATGGTCGAATCCGGCGACGGCAACGGCCGTTTTGGAGACATCCTCCTGGTAGACCATGATCCCGTAGGTGTCGTCCAAAACTTCGGCAAGCAGGGGATGAATCGGCTTCCATTTCCCGCCGTGCAGCCGGCGGATGTACTCGCGGATAAACGCGTTGGCCGCCGGGCGGATGATGCTGCTGTGAATGACGATGTGCTCGAAATCGCCAACCCGGGACTTCTGCTGCAGCAGTCTTGTGGCCGGGCTCTCGATGTAAAAGCAGCCCATGGTCTGCCCGGCGGCCACGGTCTGCCGGGTGGCCGCATCGTCTTCCGGTTCCCAGGCGCTTTCGTCCAGATCGCCGCCGTTGGTCTTCAGGTTGGCGATCGCATCCCGGATGACCCCCAGGCTGCGGTTGCCCAGCAGGTCGATTTTTACCAGCCCGGCCTCCTCGGTGGCGTCTTTTTCCCACTGGATAATCGGAACACCCTTGGGTGCCGGCTCGATGGGCACGTATTCGTCGATGGGATTGGGGGTGATCACCACACCGCCAACGTGAACGGAGATGTGTCGCGGCAGGCCGATAATCCGCTGGGCCAGGCGGACGATCTCCGGCCACGGCTCCGGGAAGTCGAGCTGCCGCAGCTCCGGGAGCTGCTGCAGCCGGTGCAGCAGGTCGTTGTCTTCGGTTGCCGCTTCCCAGAACCAGGGCAGGCGCTTGGAGACTTGGCCGATTTCCCGATCGGTGAGCCCGTATACCTTGGCCGTCTCACGGATGGCCATCCGGGGCCGGAAGGCCACATGGTTGCAGACCATGGCCGCGTGGCCTGCGTACTGCGTCAGGACCGAATCGAGCACGGTATCGCGTTCGTCCCAGGCGAAGTCGACGTCGATGTCCGGTGGGTCCTTGCGGCCCGGGTTGAGAAAACGCTCGAAGTAGAGGTTGTGTTTGACGGGACACACGTTGGTGATTCCCATGCAGTAGGCCACCAGCGACGCCGCACCGCTACCGCGCCCGCAGATCCGCGGGCTGCGGGCGACAATGTCCTGCACCACCAGAAAATAAGAGCAAAACCCCATCTGCCGGATGACCTGCAGTTCGTGTTCAAGGCGCTCGACGACGGTTTCGGACAGGTCGTCTCCGTAACGTCGGCGGGCACCCCGGTAGGCAGCCCGGCGCAGGAGCTCTTCGGCGGTGTGCCCGGCGGACTCGATCCAGGGGGGCAGCACGAGACCGTTGCGCGGCCCGCTGAAGCGCAGCCTCTCGGCAATCTCATGGGAAGCGCGGATGGTCTCCGGCCAGACAGCGAAGCGCTTCCGGTAGGCAGTCGGCGAAGCCAGCCAGGCGTCTGCCGGGGCCGTGTCGGAAGGATGCAGCCGGGAAAGGTCGGTGTTGCGGTCGATGGCCCGCAGCAGTCGGTGCACCTTTTCATCGGCCGGCTGCAGGAAAAAACTGCCGGGCACGGCCACCGCCGGCACGCCGAGACGACGGGCGGCCCGGCGCAGGTGCAGGGCGTCGCTTCCGGGTCGGCGCGGCAGCGCGGCGGCGATCGCTGCGCCGGCCGCATATCCGGCTTCCAGCACGCCGGGGCTTGCGGTCAGAAACACCAGACCCTCGGGCCGGTCGGCGATGGCGGTCTGCAGGTGAAAAGGGGATTTTTCGGCAAAACGGCGGCGGGTAATCAGACGGCAGAGGTTGCGGTAGCCGGCCGCGCTTTCCACCAGGGCTACGGCCCGTTCGCCGGTGGCGGGGTCGGTGAGTTCGGCGCCGACAATCGGGTCGATCCCCGCTGCTTCGCAGCCCGCCAGGAAAGGCCACAGGCCGTAGAGGTTGTCGGTGTCCGTCAGTGCCAGCCGCCGGTAACCGAGCCGGCGGGCAGCCGCGCAGATCTTTTGCGGGGAGCGTGTGCCCCACATCAGCGAGTAGTAGGATCTGACGACTAAAGGAACCATGATCGACGTACAAGCCCCATGGGCCGGTTGTCCGTCCGCTAGGCTGCCAGCGTGCGGCCGGTTTGAATTGCATCCGTGCCGAAGCGCCGGCGGACGGCGTCGAGAGCGGTGATCAAATCTTCGCACCGCCGCCGGTTTTCTTCCACTGCGGGGAAAAGCTCCCGCTGGGCCGGCGGGTACGTCAGGCGATCGGCCGTCAGCCGCAGGCTGCGCAACCGGATCCGGCGGTGCCGCGCCCGGTGAAAGGCGCGACGGGCGACGACATACAGAAAAAAATCGTTGGCGGTGGCCGGCCGGACAGCCGATTGCCGGACCATCCGGACGCCGTCGGAGTAATCGATGGTGACCGCGACCCGCCGGGCGGTCAGCCGCCGGCTGCGCAGCCGTGCACCGGCATCTTCCACGAGGCGATACAGGACACTTTCAGCCGTCGCCGTGTCGTTGGTGTCGTTGCCGAAAGTGTGCTCGGTTCGAACAACCGGCGGTTTTTGGCCCACCGGCAGAACCGGCGACGGATCGATGCCCCGCACCGCCTCGTACAGATGCCGGCTGCGTTTGGCGAACACCACCTCCAGCTGGGCCGCAGACAGTCTGCCCACCTGACCGGCGCAGCTCAGGTTGAACTCCCGCAGGCGATGCAGGTCGTCGGTTTCGATGCCCGGGAGCAGGTGGACGGGCAGGGGGGCGAGGAAATCGGCTTCCTCGCCCGGGCGAACGATGGATTCCCCGCTCGGTTTGACGGTTCGCGAAGCCACCTTGGCGACCAGCTTGTTGGAGGCAACCGACCATATCGGGTCAAGGCCCATCTCGCCGCGCACGGTGCGGCGAATGCGCCAGGCCAGGTCCGACGGCGGTCCGAACAGGCGGCCTGTTCCGGTGACATCCAAAAACAGGTGCCCGTTGTGGTCGGTCATTTCGATCAGCGGAGAGTAGGGCAGGGCATGCTTCAGCAGGCCTTCCATGGCCCGCTCGTAGCGATCGACGTGCGGCGGCAGCACAGCCGCATCCGGGCAGCGGCGCAGGGCCTGGTGCAGGCCCATTTGCTTGCGCACACCGCTGCGATAGGCCTCCTCGCTCATGTCGTAAACCGCAGCGCGCGTTGCTCCCTGCGGTGCGATAACCACCGGCCGGCCCCGCAGGCGCGGATGGAGTATCCGTTCGACCGCCACGGCGAAATCGGCCACATTGATGTGTATGATGGAGCGCTCGCGCATGGGCTGCCCATTTTGACAATCGAATCAGACGACCGCCATTCCCCTTTCCCGCAGCAGCGCCATCATCCGCAGCGCATTTTTCGGCGCCTGGGCCCGGGTATGATTGGCGAAAAAAAGGATGCCGGTGCGGGCCCGACTGCCCAGCAGTGCAATCCGATCTTCAATCCACTCGCGCAGCTGTTCTTCGGAATAACTGTAGTCGAATTGATGTGAGGTCTTGCCGGAGACCCACCCCCGGGCGCTGCGGCCGTAAAAGCGCACGTAAAACAGCTCCGGATTGGTGACGGCCGCCAGATCGGGAAACCGGTCCGGCAGCTGCGGTCCGTCGGCGACCACCAGCGCGATCCGCCGGCGCTCGAGTTCCTGCAGCACGCGGTCCTCGGCCCAGGACCGATGGCGGAACTCGACGGCCAGCGGCAGATCGCGGAGCATGTCCAGCAGGGCCGCCAGCAGCCGGCGGTGGTGCAGGGTGCGGTCGAAGGTGGACGGCAGCTGAACCAGAACGGCCGTCAGTTGTCGGGTTTGCGTCAGCGGCGCGACGCCGTCCCGGTAGCCGGATGCCAGGACGGGACGGCGCTGAAAGTCGATTTCATGGGTCAGGGATCGGGTCAATTTGGCGGCAAACCGGAAATGCAACGGCACCCGCCGGCGCTGCCGCTCGATGGTTTCCGCGCGGGGCAGCTGATACCAGGTGTGGTTGAGCTCGGTGATGGGAAAACGCTGCGCATACAGGTCGATCATGTCCGCCCTGCCGCTGCCGGGAGGGTAAAATCCCGCCTCCGTCCAGTCGGTGTAGGAATAGCCGCTGGTGCCCACATACAGGCGACACGTCGAGGCAAGGGTATGGGATCGCTCGGTCTTCATTTCGTATGCTGGGCGTCAATCCGAAATTCTCAAAAGTTGTGTTTTCTTGTCGTGTGTTTCGGGTCGAAAAACGATTCTGCACGCGCAACGCACCATCCGCGGCCCGCAGCATGGCGGGGAAAACCAAACGCGCAAAGGTCCATTCGGTGTGCCGGAGTTGTCGGACGCTTACAGTCGCGTCGCGACCTCCGGTCCCCGGTGGACGCCCACCACCCTGCCCTGGACCAGGATCTCGTCGAATCCGTAGCGCGTCGGGCGGTAGGCCGGATTTTCCGGGCGCAGTTCCACGTGGTCCCTGTGCAGGTAGAAGCGCTTGACGGTGGCCTCTTCCTGGTGGAGCAGTGCCACGACGATTTCGCCGTTTTGGGCGTGCTGGCGCGGTTCGCAGATCACCAGATCGCCGTCGACGATGGCCGCATCGCGCATCGAATCTCCCCGGACCCGCAAGGCGAAAAGGCCGGTGCTCCGGTACACGGCGCCGTCCACCACCACGCTGCCTTCCCACTGCGGCTGGGCGTACAGGGGCAGGCCGGCGGCGATTCGGCCGATGATCGGCACTTCCAGCCAGCGCATCGCGCCGGCCGCTTCCCGGACCCGGTTGAGCAGGTACACGTTGCGGCTGTACGGCCTGTCCCGCCGGAGCAGCCCTTTTTCCTGCAGGGTTTTCAGCATCTGGGAGACCGCCGTGTGGCTGACGCCCAGGTCGGCCGCCGCCCGGCGCAGGCTGGGAATGCTGCCGGTGTGTTCGACCCGGCGATTCAGGTAGTCCAGAAACCGCTGCTGCTTGTCCGTCAGGTCGGGTTTCACGGGAAATCTCCTTTTTGATTCGAGTTGGCCAAAGGTAACACGGAAAAATGTAAATGTCAATGTAAAGTTAAATGTAAATTTTGTTCATAACGGCGGTGCAACGGGTGGTATGCGGCGAGTTTGCGCAACCGGGGGCGAGGTGCCTGCCGGATAGGAGGTGGCTCAGGGTCGCTGACAGCGCTTGCAGATGTGCGTGGACCGCTGGCCGACAATGATGCGTTCGATGGGGGTGTTGCATCGGGGGCAGGGTTCGCCGTTGCGGCGAAAGACCATCAGCTGGTCCTGGTTGCGGCCCCGGCGGCGGGCGACGGAATAAAAGTTGGCCCTGCCGGTGCCGAGGCTGGTGCCCAGGTTTTTTAAGCCGCGCCTCAGCACCCTGCGGATGGCGCGCTGCAGGGCAGCGCATTCGGCCGCCGACAGCGAGTTGGACGGCCGCAGGGGGTGGATCTTTGCGGTCCACAGGGCCTCGTCGACATAAATGTTGCCCAGCCCGGCGATGAAGGTCTGATCCAGCAGCAGCGGTTTGATCTGTCGCTTTTTTGCGCCGAGCATGCGCCGGAAAGCAGCGGCCGTGAAGCGGCGCTCCAGCGGCTCGATGCCGAGCTTGCCGAGTACCGTCTGCACATCTTCGAGCAGGTACATCCGGCCGAACTTGCGGGTGTCGTGCAGCCGCAGCTGTTGAGATTCTCCTATAGAAAGGACAATGTGTTCATGTTTTGAACGCTTGGTTTTTGCCGCAACCAGGTGCAGGCGGCCGGACATGCGCAGGTGGATCAGCAGATAATAACCGGCAGACAGATCGAGGACCAGAAACTTGCCCCTCCGGCGGATCGACGTGATCGTCTTTCCCCGAATCCGCCGGCAAAAGTCATTCGGGGCCGGCACGGCGGCCGACCGGGACCAGTGCACGCGAGCGGCGGTAACGGTCTGGCCAACCAGACCGGCTGCGATCAGATCATCGACCAGGGTTTGTACCTCGGGCAGTTCGGGCATCTTGCTATGGACTCGAATATCGGTAGGGTTGCAGGCGCCAATGTATGCGCAAATGTTACGGTCGTCAACTGCAGGCGCTGTTTTCGACCTTGACGGCCGGCACCCCCTCTTGTATAATCCGCTGCAAAACCCCACAATATGTTGTGTTTTGATCTCACACCTTCCGGCTCCGGTCCGGCCAAAAGGAGCTGCTGCAGATATGGAACCAAACATCCAATCCTTCGGAATGTGGATTGAAACCTGGCGGGTGGAAATCCTCCTGGTTTTGGTCCTTTTGATCCTGGTAGCCGCACTGGTTTTGCTCATCGGCTTGTTCAGACGGGTGACGGCCGGGGCACTGTCCGCGTTGCACGACCGGCTGGCGGCTTTCGACCAGCGGCAGCAGGATACGCAGCAAGCCGTCAAAAGCGAAATTGCCCGCAATCGGGAAGAAGCGGCCCTGAACGCCCGACTGGTGCGCGAGGAGCTGCGCGGGGCGTTGAAAGACACAGGCGATTCGCTGCAGAAGCGAATGATGGAAATTGCCGGGATGCAGAGAGATCAGCTCGATTCGTTTGCCAAGCAGCTGGTGGGGATGACGCAGCTCAACGAGGAAAAGTTCGAAGCCATGCGCCGCAACCTGGACGGCCAACTGCAGACCCTGCGGGAGGAAAACTCCCGCAAACTGGAGCAGATGCGCGCTACGGTCGACGAAAAGCTGCACTCGACACTGGAAAAACGGCTGGGAGAATCTTTTCGACAGGTCAGTGATCGGCTGGAGCAGGTCTACAAGGGCCTGGGAGAAATGCGCAGCCTGGCAACAGGGGTCGGCGACCTGAAAAAAGTGCTCACCAACGTGAAAACCCGCGGTACCTGGGGCGAAATACGACTCAGCAGCATTCTGGAGCAGATATTGACCCCGGATCAATACGACGTCAATGTGGCCACCAAGAAAGGCAGCAGCGAGCGGGTGGAGTTTGCGGTTCGCCTTCCCGGCCAGGGGAAGGACAAAACCAAAGTCGTGTGGATGCCCATCGATGCCAAATTTCCCCAGGAGGATTACCAGCGGCTGCTCGACGCCCAGGAGGCCGCCGACAAGCAGCTGGCGGAAAAATCGATCAAAAGCCTGGAAGCGCGCATCAAAGCCGAAGCGCGGTTCATCCACGAAAAATATATCGACCCACCCCACACGACCGATTTCGGGATCATGTTCCTGCCGGTGGAAGGCCTATACGCAGAAGTCCTTCGCCAACCGGGGCTCTGCGATAATTTGCAGCGCGAGTACCGGATCGTGGTCACCGGCCCCACCACGCTGGCGGCGCTGCTCAACAGCCTGCAGATGGGGTTTCGGACACTGGCCATCGAGAAGCGGTCCAGCGAGGTGTGGGAATTGCTGGGGACGGTGAAGACCGAGTTCGGAAGGTTCGGTGATGTGCTGGCCAAGACAAAGAAAAAACTGCAGGAAGCCAGCAGCAGCATCGACAAGGCCGAAGTGCGGACCCGGGCGATTGAGCGCAAGCTGCGCAAGGTTCAGGAGATTCCCCTTTCCGAAGAGCAGGCGGCCCTGCCGGAGAAAAACCCTGCCTAACGGCGTTGCGGCCGGATCAGGATTCCGTTTCACCGGCAAGCTGCACCACCAGCACCGGTTTGCTGCAGCGTCTCAGCACCCGCCGTGAAGTGCTTCCCAGCATCACGTCGCCCAGCATGCCCAGGCCCCGGGAGCCCATGACGATTACGTCAAAGTCTTCGGTGTCGGCCAGTTCGATGATGCGGTCCACCGGGTGTCCGGTCTCCACGAGCGTTTTCTCTACCACAAAGGGACAGTCGGGCACATCATCAGAGACCTCCTCGCAAAATGCCTGCAGACGCGATTGCAGGGCTGCGATGACGGAGTCATGCTTTTCGGTTTTCAACTTGCTCCACCGCTTTTCGCCGATGATGTCACCGACCATCCACAGCGCCGTGGGCGACAGCTCCTCTAGTACATGCAAAATGGTGATCCGGGCGTCGTACTGATGGGCCAGGCTCACCGCATAGCTGAAGGCATAGCGCGCGTTATCCGAAAGATCGGTGGTGTAAAGGATTTTTTTGATCGGTGGAATCTTCATTGCGCTTCTCCATCGGTTTTCCTGCTTGCAGGAAAAAAACGCCAGCCGGCGATTGGTAAGCCGGCTGGCGTCTGCAACTGCATCTCGATCAGGTTACGGCAACCCCTGAACGCTCCGAGCGGGCTATCCCGTCAAAGAGTACTTGGGTTGAATGATGTTGTAGTAAGACTGCTCGGAGATGGTGCCCCACGTACCGACCTCCTTCGAAAACTTTTTGAAGGATTCATTGACCTTTTTGGCCATAGGGCTTTTGGCGGCCTCTTCTTCGACCACTTCGACCGCCATCTTCCGCAGGGCGTTGAGGACTTCATCCGGAAATTGGACGATCGGCACCTTGTGCTTGGTGATCAGCTCCTGCAGCGCCGCGCCGTTACGGGCGTCGAACTGCGAGAGCACCCAGTGCTCGTTTTCCATACAGCAGACATCGAGCAGGTGCTGCAGGTCCTTGGGCAGGGACTCGTATGCTTTCTTGTTGAAAAAATACTCCAGGTAGGTTCCCGGCTCGTGCCACCCTGGGTAGTAGTAATATTTGGCTGCCTGGTAAAAGCCCATCCGCAAATCGTGCAGCGGCCCGACCCACTCGGTGGCGTCGATCACGCCGCGCTCCAGGGACGTAAAAATCTCACCACCCGGCAGCAGCACCACGGTTCCGCCGGCCTTGGCCACAACCTTGCCGCCCAGCCCCGGGATGCGCATCTTCAGGCCCTTGTAGTCGTCGATGGTGTCGATTTTCTTATTGAACCAGCCGCCCATCTGTACGCCGGTGCTGCCGCCCGGACGCGGAATCAGGTTAAACGGCGCATAGGTTTCTTCCCAGAGTTTCAGGCCGTCGCCGCCATGAAACCAGGCCGACAGGCCCTGTGCGTTCATGCCGAACGGAACCGCCGCAAACCATTGGCTGGCGGGTTCCTTGCCGGCCCAGTAGTAGCTGGCACCGCTGCCGACTTCCACGGTACCGTCGGATACCGCCTGGAAACTTTCCAGTGGCGGGACCAGTTCGCCGCCGGCGAAAACCTGGATCTGGATCCGGCCACCCGAGGCTTCTTTGACTCTTTGGGCCAGACGCTCGCAGCCTTCCTGCAGCACCGGCAGCTTGGGCGGCCAGGTGGTGACCATCTTCCACCGGTAGGTCTTCTGGGCGATGACCGCGGGCGCATTGACGGTGGTAGCTGCGACGGCCGCAGCGCCCAGCCCGGCTTTCTTCAGAAAATCACGTCTTTTCATCACATTCCTCCTTACTGTGTTTGTCCCGGATGCAACTCCGCTGAGCAGGTTCCCCACTTCCGTAATCAGCATCTTCCACATCCGCTGGGTGGGTTGAGAACAGATCTTCAACGTGGAACAGTGATTCTACGCAACATCAATCCACTCTGTAATCGACGACATTTACGAATATATCCCCTCCGATCCAATCGTCAAGGTCCAAATACCAGCCGGGGCAACCAGGTGGCCAGCTTCGGGAAAAACACCACGATACCCAGCCCGATCAGCTGGAACAACACAAAAGGGATGATTCCCCGGTAGATGTGCCCGGTGGTGATTTCCGGCGGTGTGACGGCCTTCAGATAAAACAGGGAGAATCCGAACGGTGGCGTTAAAAATGAAGTCTGAAGGTTGACCGCCAGCAGGATGCAGAACCACACGGGGTCGTATCCGAAATCGATCATGATCGGAGCCAGTACCGGTACGTGAATGAAGGTGATTTCGATAAAATCGAGGAAAAACCCGATGATAAAGATCAGCCCCATCACGATGGCCAGAACCGCGCCGTGGGAGTACTTGTCGGCCAGGCCGCCCAAAAAATCCCGCACTACCGTGTCGCCGCCCAGCCCGCGGAACACCAGCCCGAAGGCGGCCGCCCCGCAGAGGATGATAAACACCATGCAGGTCAATCGCACGGTGGTCTGCATCACCTCTCGCAGGATCGTGAGGGTGAATTTTTTGTTGACGATGGTCAGCAGCGTGGCTCCCACCGCCCCGACTGCGGCTGCTTCGGTCGGGGATGCGATGCCGGCGAAGATCGATCCCAGAACCGCCACCATCAAAAACAACGGCGGAAACAGCGCCCGGCCCATGCGCGACAGAAGCTGTCGCCCGGTGATGGCTGCCAGTTCCTCTCGGGGAATGGCGGGGGCGTGCTGGGGGCGGATCAGCGCGATGATGATAATGTATAAAATGAACAGACCCACCAGCAGCAGGCCCGGCAGCACCGCACCGATGAACAGATCGCCGACGGAAACGCCGACAATATCGCCGATGAGCACCAGCACGATGCTGGGGGGAATGATCTGGCCGAGCGTACCGGATGCCGAGACCGTGCCGGTGGCGAGCTCCTTTTGGTATCCGCGTCGCAGCATGGTGGGCACCGCCAGCAGGCCCATGGTGACCACGGTCGCCCCCACGATGCCTGTGGAGGCGCCCAGCAGGGCACCGACGATCACCACCGATATCGCCACACCACCGCGCAGGCGGCCGAACAGCAAGCCCATTGTATCGAGCAGCTCTTCAGCAAGCCCGGAGCGTTCCAGCATCACCCCCATAAAGACAAACAGCGGAACGGCGGCAAGGGTGACGTTGGTCATCACCCCCCAGATTCTCAAGGGCAGCAGGTTGAAAAACGACCAGCCGAAGCCGATCAGCCCGAAGGTCAACGCCGTACCCATGAGCGTGAAGGTGACCGGAAATCCGGCCATCAGCAAGACGGTCAGCGCCAGAAACATCCATGCCGGCAGATATTCCATTAGCTGGGACCCTCTTCTGCGTTCTCAATTCCGAGGATCTGCAGCAGGCTGTGAATACCGAGGGAGATTCCCTGCAGCAGCAGAAGGATAAAACCGGCGGTGATGCAGCCTTTGATGATGAAGCGAAGGGGGATGCCGCCGGGATCCGGTGAGCCTTCCAGGATCGCCCAGGAATTGTGTACAAACTTCCACGAAGTCACAATGATCATCGTGCAGCCGGGAATCAGAAACAGGATCACGCCGATGAAATTGACCCAGGCCCGGGACTTTTGGCCCAGGCGCTGGTAGATGATGTCCACACGAACGTGCCCGTCTTTTAGAAGGGTGTAACCGGCACCGATCAAAAATATGAAGGCGAACAGATGCCACTCGAGTTCCTGGGTGAAGACAAAGCTGGTTTTAAACAGGTAGCGCATGACCACATCGACAAACACCACCAGCACCAGCCCCAACGATACCCAGGCAACGCCTCGCCCGACCCATTCGTTGAGGGTATCGATTTGTCGAGCAATGGCTTTCAACGTGCTCATGTCCGCAAAGGGGCTCCTATTGATTTAAATTTATTGGAAAATTCGGTCCGAACAGTTGGGACCGGACTATAGGGAAAACAGCTGCAAGAGTCAAGAATAAATGGTCTCCTTGAATTTTGTATGAAAATCAACGAGAAGTTGCAGAACGGCCGCATAAAAGTGTGCCAAGACGCTGCAAGCGGTGAAGCAGGGCCCGGTAAAGACCAAATCAGGACGGCCGTAGATGCAATCTCATCAATTTGACCCCTTTGGGGTGAGCCGCAGGCTTTCGTCTGCTGTGCCACTGCAGGCTCGCAATCGTTCACTATGGCTTCCCGCGCCAGGGCCTTGCATCTGAAAACCTCCGCCTTGCGCAATATCCAGGTATTTTAGCGCTTGAGATTGTTCGCATTGCGGTTTATATTTTACAGTTGATTCATTCGTCAATCCTGCAGGATTCAGGACACATCCAGACAGAAAGTGACGCTACCCGCTCATGCTGCCAACGACAAACGGGCTTCAGCCTTACGAACGACGCATCCTGATCAACACTTGCTACGGTCATTTCCTGAGTCATCTGAACATGCTGGTTTTCCCGGCCGTGGTTCTGCCCCTGACCGATATCTTCGGTATGGAAATGGCCGGCGTTCTGGCCATGTCCTTCTGGATGTATCTGTTTTTCGGGCTGACGGCCCTTCCCTGGGGGCTGGCCGCCGACCGATGGGGTGCCGGGCCGCTGCTGGGAATTTTTTACGTCGGTGCGGGACTGGCCGGCATCGCCGCTGCCATATTTCTCGACAAACCGACGATATTCGTCCTGACCCTGGCGCTATTGGGTTTGTTTTCCGGTATTTATCACCCTACCGGACTGGGGTTGATCTCCAAGCAGATGAACCGGGTGAGCCTGGGAATGGGAACCAACGGAATGTTCGGAAACCTGGGAATCGCTGCCGCCCCGCTGCTGGCCGGCTTCATCAACTGGCTCTGGGGGCCCAAAGCCGTATACGGGATCCTCGGCGGATTGAACCTGATCGGGCTGCTGCTGATGCTGATCTTTCCCTTGCAGAAAGAGTTCAGAGCGGAAAAAACCGTGTCCGCCGGTGACAACGGACAACCATCCGCTTTTCTGATACTGCTGGTGGCCATGATGCTGGGCGGCATCGTGTATCGGGGGGCCACCGTAATCCTGCCCGCCTATTTCGAACTGAAAGGTCCGGGCATTTTCAACTGGCTGCAGGCTGCCGGGGGGCGGGAGCTGTCACCGAATCTGGTGGCCACCGGCCTGGTATCGCTGATCTATCTGATCGGGATGCTGGGACAGTATGCCGGTGGCCATATTGCCGAGCGGTACTCAACCCGATACAGCTACCTGGTATTTCACGCGATTACCATACCGGCCGCAGCCGGTATGGCGCTGACCGGCGATGTCCCGCTGGTCATCGCGGCTACAACCTATGTGTTTTTTCTGCTTGGGGTGCAGCCGATCGAAAACACGCTGGTGGCCACCTTTACCCCAAAGAAGCTGCACCACTCGGCTTTCGGGCTGAAATTCGTATTGACCTTCGGTATCGGGTCCTTGGCCGTCAAGATGGTTGCCGCCTTGCAAAATCAGGCCGGCATCGCGTCGGTGTTTTCAGGTCTTGCGATGATTTCACTGGTCTTGGTGCTGGTGGTCGTTGTTTTGATCCGGAAAACATCGCCGCACCGGAAAAGAGGCGAACTTGTCGCAACCTCCGCCGGCTGATGGGAGCGTGGCGCTGGGGGATGGATTCAAGGACCACCGGGGTCAAAGCGATATCGGTTTGAGGTGAACCGTCATGGCCAAAGTCGGATATTGGGCGGACAGCTATCCGGAGAAAAAGCGAACAGCCAGTCAGGCCGTTGAAATGATCCGGCCCGGTCAGCGAGTCTTCATCGGCTCTTCTTCCGGTGAACCGCAGCACCTGGTGAGAGTCTTATCCGAAGAGGCCGAACGGCTGGTTGACATCGAGATCGTGCGGTTGCTTTCTCTGGAGCGAACGCCGCTTACCCTTATCGCCAACAAATCCGGCGACCAGGCCCTGAACATTCGCGCGTTTTACGCCGGATCCGCAAAACCGAGCGGTCTGGCCAGAAATTCCCGTTTCATTACCCCACTGAACCTCTCTGCGGTTCCGCGGCTTTTCAAGAGCCGACGGCTGCCGATCCAAGTGGCGCTGATTCAGGTCTGCCCTCCCGATGACTTCGGTTGGATGAGCCTGGGTGTTTCGGTGGACATCACCCTGGCAGCTGCCCAATCAGCGGACCTGGTGATTGCCCAGGTAAACACGAAGATGCCCCGGGTGCTGGGCCGCAGCTTCGTTCACGTCGATGATGTGGATGTGATCGTCGAATACGATGAGGATCTGCTCACAGTAGATCAGCCGGCCGAGTCGGAATCGGCCAACATGATCGCCCGCAACGTTGCCCGGCTCATCGATGACGGTTCGACCATTCAAATCGGGATGGGCACGACTCCGCAGGCCGTCATGCTGGCGCTTTCTGAAAAAAACGATCTCGGCGTGCATACCCAGTATCTCACCGACGAGATCATGCATCTGGTTTCCAGGGGAGTCATTACCAACCGGAAAAAAGGATTCAACGAAGGCAAGCTGGTTGCCAGCACCGCCATCGGCAGCAGCGGTTTGTATGAGTTCATGCATGACAACCCCGCCATTGAACTGCATCCCTCCGATTATGTCGGCGATCCCGCCGTCATATGCCGCCACAACAAGATGGTTTCCATGAACGTGGCCATGACCATGGACCTCAGTGGCCAAGTGGCGGCCGATGCACTGCCCCTCAACCTCTTTTCCGGGGTTACCGGTATGCTCGACTTTGTCCGGGGTGCGGCCCAGGCCGAAGGCGGCAAGTCTATCCTTCTGCTTCCCTCGACTTCCCGCGGCGGCAAGGTCAGTCACATCGTACCGATACTGGAGCACACGGCGGTGGTCATACCGCGCAGCGACGTATACTATGTGGTCACCGAATACGGTGCGGTCAATCTGTTCGGCAAGAACCTGCAGGAAAGGGCCATGGCGATGATCAGCATTGCCCATCCGGGCTACCGCGAGACGCTCTTTCGCGCTGCGCAGAAAATGGGACTGCTGGCCCAAAACCGCTCCCTGAACGAATCCTTGCAGGGAGTCTATCCGGTACACCTGGAACAGACCCTGAAGATCGGCGGAGAAGAGGTGACCCTGCGACCGGCCAAGCCGGTGGACGAACGCAGGCTCCAGGAACATTTTTACAATCTGGACGAAGAGGATGTGGTCTCCCGGTTTCTTCACGCCAGGTCGCGATTCAACCGGGAGGAGATCGCGGATTTGAGCCAGACCGACTATATCAAAGACCTGACGATGGTAGCGCTGGTCGGGGAGTTTGGTTTCAGCCGCGTTGTCGGCGTCGGTGAATATGTGCTCGATCCGGCCAAAGACCTGGCCGAAGTTGCCTTTTCCGTCAGCAGTGACTTTCAGGGAAAGGGACTGGGGAAAATGCTGATGAAAAAACTCTGTCAGGCCGCCCGGGAAAATGGTATCGCCGGTCTGATCGCATATATTTCGCCCCGGAATACGGCCATGGTTCGGCTGTTCAATTCTCTGCCCTACAGGGTGCAAACGCTCTATGACGGCGATCTGTTGGAGCTCAGTTGCCGCTTCGACGAGCCGATTGGATCCTCATCATAAACCATAGCCCCCGTGTGAGGTAAACCAACGATGCCCAAAATCAAGTTCCTGCCACACGATAAACAGGTCGAGGTCGATGACGGTGACATCCTGATCCGCGCAGCGCTGGAGGCCGGGGTGCACATCAATGCCTCCTGCGGCGGGGAAGGTCTTTGCGGCAAGTGTCGTGTGATCGTTGAAAGTGGCAGCGTGCAGGGCGGAATTTCAGAAAAGCTCAGCGGCGAGGATCGCGAAAAGGGCTATCGTCTGGCCTGCCAGAGCCGGGTGATCGAAGACATCGCGGTGCGCATCCCGATCGAATCGGAAATCGATGCTTCGGTGCTCAACCTGCAAAGCAGCCCCCGGCGAACGGCTCGCATTCAGGAAATGAACCTGGAGGAATTGAAAGAACAGGGCCTTTTCAATCCGCCGGTGGAGAAAAAATACCTGGAGCTTCCGCCGCCGACGGCCCAGGACAACCTGGCCGATGCCACCCGGCTGGTTAGCTATCTGAAGCTCAAGCATGACGAGCATCGACTGGTGGTCGACCTGCCCGTTATCCGCAAACTGCCGCCCATCCTTCGACAGGAAGATTTCCGCATTACTGCCATCCTGGCGCGACCCGTGCATGCGGGCCGCAAAACGCGCATTATCAACGTCCAGGCCGGCGATACCACCGACCGCAATTTTGCCATCGCCGTCGATGTCGGCACCACCACCATTTACGGCCAGCTGGTGAATTTGATCGACGGCAGTGCAGTGGCCCAGTATGGGGATTTCAACGGTCAGATCAGCTACGGCGAAGATGTCATTTCCCGGATGATCTACGCGGAAAAGCCGGGAGGATTGGAACGGCTGCAGGAAGTGGTAGTGGAAAGTATCAACAAGGTGATTCGCAAGCTGCTGCGGCGATCCAAGATCGATGTGGACGAGATCAACAACATCACACTGGCAGGCAACACCACCATGACCCAGCTGTTGCTGAAGGTGCCGCCGGGGTTTATCCGGCGTTCGCCCTACGTGCCCTCCTCGACGCTGTATCCCCCCGTGAAAGCCGCAGATTTAGGCTTCGAGCTCGGAGATCACGTCGACGCCCTCGTTTATCCGGCGGTTTCCAGCTACGTCGGCGGCGACATCGTGGCCGGCGTCATGGGCTCGGGGATATACCGGACCGATGAATTGACCCTGTTCATGGATATCGGTACCAATGCCGAGATCGTCATCGGCAACCGGGACTGGTTGGCATGTGCGGCCTGCTCCGCCGGTCCGGCTTTCGAAGGCGGCGGCATCAAGTTCGGCATGCGGGCGGCCAAAGGTGCCGTTGAGGACTTTTCCATCGATCCGTTCACCAATGAACCGATGCTGCTGACCATCGGCAATGTCCGCCCTAAGGGTATCTGCGGGTCGGGGCTGATCACCATGGTGGCCAACATGTTCGAGGCGGGCGTCATCGACAACAAGGGTAAGTTCAACCGCGATCTGGCAACTTCCCGTATCCGCAAAACCGATGGCGTGGTGGAATACGTCCTGGCATACCGGGAAGAGACACAGATCGACCGGGATCTGGTATTGACCGAAATCGATATCGAGAACCTGATTCGAGCCAAGGGGGCCATTTACAGCGGGTGTATAACCCTGCTGGCCGAAGTGGGGATGGGGATCGATGATCTGCAGCGCATTATTCTGGCCGGCGGTTTCGGCAGTTACGTCGACCTGGAAAAAGCCATCACGATCGGATTGCTGCCGGAAATCGATCCGGACCGGGTAACTTTTGTCGGCAACGGATCGCTGATGGGTGCCAAAATGAGCGCACTGACAAACCGGATCCGGCAGGATGTAGTGGAAGTGACCCGCAAGATGACCAATTTCGAACTGTCGGAAACCGCCTCCTTCATGGACAATTATGTGGCCGCCCTGTTTCTGCCTCACACCGACATGCGACACTTTCCGAGAGTAAAGGCCCGGCTGGAAATGCGCAGAGCCGCGCTGCAATGACACCCCCAACAGCGGTGCACGCGCTGCCGATCGCCAAAACCCCAACCTAAAACCCGCATCTTCCAACGGGGCAGAACTGCTTCACGCTTGCCGCCGCAGCGCGGCGGCTCATCCGGCACTGTTCGTCAGGGCCCGTATTTCCGAGTAAAACAGGCGGAAATCAGGCCAAAAATTTGGCCTGATCTATTGACAAAAAACACCGGCCAATATAAGGGATATCTTTCGGGCCTACCGGGCGCCTAGCGATGGAAACCCCAACCCGATGCAGCCCGGCGATCCATAATTTCGCCACCGCGCGCAAGCGAGCCGCAACTGCCGACACGGCGTTTTGCATAGTTTTTCTAAAAGTCGATCTACCGTTATCGGTATCAGGAAAATCCAAATACAGGAAAGGGGGGATGACCTGCAATATTTCACCCGGGAGGGGACTGTTGCGCCCGGGCTGCACTATCTGACTAGAGCGCGAGGGATGTGAGACAAACGCTAACCCGAAAACCGAGAGATTCGATTCTACAAGGAGGTAACATTGGGCTTTGAATTTTACAAGGAATCTTACACCGGTGCTGTAAAGCAGATATCACTGGGAGATGGAGGCAAAGCGGTAACCGTCGGTGGCGAAACGGCTTACCCGTATTACGAGTTCGAAGGTGAGATGCCCAATAAGCCGACCATTGCGATGGAAATCTGGGACATGAAACCGGAGGACTGGGCCGAAGCCGCACTTCAGCCTTTCAAGGATGTCGTCTCCGATCCGGCTGCCTGGGCCAAAAAGTGCGTCGAGGAATACGGAGCGGATATGATCGTGCTGCAGCTCAAGAGCATCGATCCCAACGGCGCCAATGCAAGTGCCGCAGACGCTTCCGCAACGGTGAAAAAAGTTGCCGGCGCCATCGACGTGCCGCTGGTCGTTTGGGGCTCATCCAACATCGAAAAGGACGAAGAGGTGCTGAAAAAGGTGGCCGAGGACTGCCAGGAAAAAAAGCTGATCCTCGGGCCGGTGGAAGACAAAAACCACAAGGGCATCGGCGCTGCTGCCATGGGATACGGTCACTTCATCATTTCGTCTTCACCGATCGACGTCAACCTGGCCAAGCAGGTCAACATCCTGCTGGAAAACCTCGGCATGCCTCTGGACCGGGTGCTCATCGATCCGACCACCGGCGGCCTGGGGTACGGACTGGAATACTCTTACTCTGTCATGGAACGGCTGCGGATGGCCGCTTTGACGCAGGGTGACGACAAGCTGCAGCAGCCGATCATCAACAATTTGGCCAACGAGGTCTGGAAGTGCAAAGAGGCCAAGCAAACGGCTGAAGAGGAGCCGCTTCTCGGTGATCCCGAACGCCGCGGGGTGCTGATGGAAGCCGTTGCGGCAGTCTCATACCTGATGGCTGGCTCCGATATCCTGATCATGCGGCACCCGGAAGCCATCCGCCTGGTCAAGTCTTTTATCGACCTGGCCGCTGTGGGAGGCGCTGCAACCGATGTGGCCGCCATCAGCAAATCTATGGCCGAACCGGCCATCGATTTCGCCGCCATGGCCCCGGCGCCTGATCTGACCATCGAGGAAGAGGCCAAGAAGCCGGAACCGGCCAAGAAAGCACCGCCGAAAGCAGCGGAAGCACCGAAGGAAGCCGCACCGGCCAAACCGGCAGCCGCCGCCGCGGCCAAGGCTGCACCGGCCGCCGCACCGGCACCGGAAGCCAAGGCCGAAGTGGATGCCGAAGCCAAGGCCAAGGCCGAAGCCGAAGCCAAAGCCAAGGCCGAAGCCGATGCGCAGGCCAAAGCCGAGGCCGAAGCCAAGGCCAAGGCCGATGCCGAGGCCAAAGCCAAGGCGGATGCGGAAGCCAAAGCCAAGGCCGATGCCGAAGCCAAGGCCAAGGCCGATGCCGAACAAAAAGCCCGGACCGAGGCCGAGGAGCGGCAGCTCAACGAAAAGATGGCCGCCGTCCGTGACAAACTGGCCAAAGAGCGCAAGAAGGCGATCAAGGCGGGAGAGTTTTACACCCTGCCGATGGCGGACAAAATGTCCAAGACCGACAAGATGCTTTATACCGTCGATCGAATTCACAAGCGGATTCAGTAGCCGGCTGGCTGCACTGCGATAACTTCCGCCATTTGCTAACGCGATAATCGAACACTGAACGATCCTCAACGAAGGAGGAAGATATGTCGAGACTTGTTGCATTCGCCGCCATTCAGGGTGGCTACAACATCGTTTCTAAAGTTGAAGGCAGGTACACCCGGGCGCTGCAGACCTACAACGCGGACACCAAAATCGGGTTCCCCAACACAGCGTATTTTCTGCCGGTGATTTACTCCCTGACGGGAATGAAGGTGGAGACGCTAGAGGATGCCAAAAAGCCGCTGGATTTTGTCCGCGGACTGCTGCCGCCGCATGTCAAAGGCCACAACCATATACCGTACCTCGGTCCGCTGCTGGACGCCGGTATGGCCGCCATCATGGCTTTTGAGATCGATGAAGCCCTGCGCTATCTGGAGCAGCCGGATTTTTACCTCCACTCCGAAGAACCGGACCTCGAGGCCGGCAAGATCTGGCTCGGCGCGGCCGACGACACGGTCTTTCGTAAAAGAGGCGTCGAGTTCGTGGACGGCTCGGCTCCCGGTTTTGCCGCCATCGTCGGAGCTGCACCGGATCCTGAAACGGCCAAGGAAATCGTCGAGGAATACCAGCGGCGCAGCCTGTACATCTTCTGTGCCGCGAACCAGAACGGCACCACCGTCATCGAGCAGCTCATCGAAGCCGGCGTTCAGGTCGGCTGGAACACCCGGATCGTTCCATTCGGCCCGGACATCTCCTCTGCGGTTTTCGCCCTCGGATTTGCCAACCGCGCCGCCATGGCCTTTGGCGGTGTCGAACCCGGCGATTACCAGCGGATGCTGCTGTACAACAAGAACCGGATCTTTGCCTTCGTCAACGCCCTGGGTGATGTCAATGCCGAATGGGCGGCAGCGGCGGCCGGGGCGGTCAACTGGGGTTTTCCGACCCTGGCCGACACCGACATTCCCGAGATCCTGCCCACCGGTGTGTGCACCTACGAGCACGTGGTTGCCAACGTGCCCCATGACAAGATGGTGGAAAAATCCGTGGAAGTTCGCGGCCTGAAGACCACCGTTTCGACCATCGACATTCCCCTTTCCTTCGGTCCGGCGTACGAAGGCGAGCGGGTTCGCGGGGCGGATCTTTTCTGCCAGATGGGCGGCGGAAAGTCCCAGGCCACCGAGCTGGTGAAAATGGCCGACCTCAATAAAGTCGAAGACGGCAAGGTCGTGATCGATGGCCCCGAACTCGACACGGTCAAAGAGGGCGGCGTCCTGCCGCTGGGCATCTATGTGGAGGTGGCCGGCCGCAAGTTTCAGACCGACTTCGAGCCGATCATCGAGCGGCAGATCCACCACCTGATCAACTACATCCAGGGCGTGATGCACATCGGACAGCGCGACATCGCCTGGATCCGGGTCAGCAAGGCCGCCATCGAAAAAGGCTTCACCCTCAAAGACATCGGGGTGGTGCTGCATGCCAAGTTCCACCAGGACTTCGGCAACATTCTCGACAAGGTCCAGGTGACCCTGATCACCGACAAAAAGAAGTGCGACGAGCTCACCAAGCGCGCCCGGGCCGAATACAAGACCAGGGACGAGCGGGTGGAGAAGATGACCGACGAGGATGTGGAAACCTATTACTCCTGCACCTTGTGCCAGAGCTTTGCGCCCACCCACGTCTGCACGGTCAGCCCGGAGAGAACCGGACTGTGCGGCGCCTACAACTGGATGGACTGCAAGGCATCCTTCGAGATCAACCCCACGGGCCCCAACCAGCCCATCGAAAAGGGTGAGTGCCTCGATGCCAAGCTGGGGCAGTGGAAGGGGGTCAACGACTTTATCAAGAAGGCTTCCCGCGGTGCCATCGACCATTACAACTTCTATTCGATGGTCGTGGATCCCATGACGACCTGCGGCTGCTGCGAGTGCATCGCAGCCATGCTGCCGGCCTGCAACGGGGTGATGACCGTTCACCGGGATTACACCGGCGAGACCCCCTGCGGGATGAAATTCACCACCCTGGCCGGCGTGATGGGGGGCGGGCAGTCCTCGCCGGGATTTGTCGGGCATTCCAAGTTCAACATCACCCAGGGCAAGTTCATCGTCGGTGACGGCGGACTGCTGCGGATGGTCTGGATGCCCAAGAGCCTGAAAGACGAGATCAAAGAGCGGATCGAAAAGCGGGGCGCAGAGCTCGGCTATCCCAACCTCATCGACATGATCGCCGACGAGACCGTGGGCATCACCGAAGAGGAAATCCTGCCCTTCCTGCAGGAAAAGGGGCATCCGGCACTTTCCATGGATCCGCTGGTCGGCTAAACAAGCGTTTGAAACCGGGGCGGGATTTGCGCCCGCCCCGGTCGCTTCGGACACCGATCGACAGAACGCATGCAAGCCGGTTGCGCTGGAGCGCAACCGGCAGATACCAGCGGAAATGAATAACTGAGCTGAACCAAAGCGAAACAACATCAAGGAGACAGATATGGCATTAACCGGTATCCAGATATTCAAACTCCTGCCGAAGACCAACTGCAAGGAATGCGGTGTTCCCACCTGCCTGGCGTTTGCCATGAACCTGGCATCCGGCAAGGCTGAGCTCGATGCCTGCCCCTACGTTTCGGACGAAGCCCGGGAGCAGCTGGCCGAAGCTTCGGCACCTCCCATTCGGCCGGTCGCGATCGGCAAAGGAGTTCGCAAATTTACCGTGGGCGGAGAAACCGTTCAGTATCGACATGAAAAGACATTTTACAACCCGACCGCCCTGGCAGCCCTGGTCGGATCGGACCTCTCCGATGCCGACCTGGATGCCAAGCTGAAGCAGTGGAATGCGTTTCAGTTCGAGCGAGTCGGCTTTAACCTGCGTCCGGAACTCATCGCTCTGAAAGACGTGGGCGGCGACAAGGACGCGTTTGCGGCCGCGGCCAAGAAAATCGCCGAGACCTCCGAGTTCAACCTCATCCTGATGACCGAGGATGCGGAGGTAATGAAAGCCGGGGTGGCTGCCTGCGGCTTCAAGCGGCCCCTGCTGTACGCTGCTACGGAGGCCAATGTGGATGCTTTTGGGGCCATCGCCAAGGAAAACGGGCTGCCGCTGGCCATCAAGGCGGACTCGGTGGAAGGCCTGGTGGCCCTTTCCGACAAGCTGACCGAAATGGGGCTCAAGGACCTGGTGCTCGATCCGGGCAGCCGGGAAGTCAAGTCCTGTTTTCAGGATCAGGTGGCCATTCGGCGCGCCGCGCTGAAAGACCTGAACCGATCGGTCGGATTCCCGACCATCGCATTCCCGTGCGAAATGGCCTCCAACCTGGACATGGAAACCCTGATCGGTTCCATGCTTATCGCCAAGTACGGCGGCATTGTGGTGTTTTCCGACTTCCGAAGCGAGAGCCTTTTTCCGCTGCTGGTCGAGCGGCTCAACATCTTTACCGATCCGCAGCGCCCCATGACCGTTACCGAGGGGATCTACGAGATCGGCAACCCGGACGAAAATTCTCCGGTGCTTGTCACCACCAACTTTGCCCTGACTTACTTTATCGTATCCGGAGAAATCGAGGGCAGCCGGGTTCCGTCCTGGCTGATGATCAAGGATTCCGAGGGACTTTCGGTGTTGACCGCCTGGGCGGCCGGTAAGTTTGCCGGGGATGACGTGGGCATGTTCATTAAAAAGAGCGGAATCGCCGACAAGGTGAAACACCAGGAGCTGGTCATACCCGGCTACGCCGCGGCGATCGCCGGTGATGTGGAGGAGGAGCTTCCCGGTTGGACCATTACGGTCGGTCCACGAGAAGCAGCCCACATTCCGGGTTTTCTGAAGGAAAAATCGTAAAACACTGACGCGGCGGCCGGTATCCAGATTGCGCAAATGATATCGGTCGCCCGCCACCCGCATGGCGGGGAACATTTTCAAAAGAGGGAGGGCCTATGCTGCTGATTGGTGAAAGCTTAAACGTCATATCGCGAAAGATCGGCAGGGCGTTCAAGGAACGCGATCCGAAGCCGATTCAGGAAGAAGCGCAGTTTCAGCGCGAAAAGGGAATGGATTACATCGATATCAACCTGGGGCCGGCCAAAAAGGACGGACACGAGTTGATGCCCTGGGTGGTGCAGACGGTCCAGGAGGTCGTAGATGATCTTCCGTTGGCCATGGATACGTCCAACATCGATGCGATCGCGGCGGCCTTGAAAGTTGCCAAGCCCTCTACGAACGGAGTGCCGCACATCATCAACTCCATCATGGTCCGTCCCGAGCGTTACGAAAAGATGGTGCCGATTGCCGCCGATACCGGCGTCGATTTCATCGCTCTGATGTGGGGGCCCGAAGGGCTGCCGCGGGATGAAAACGAAAGGGCGGCGCTGGCTGTGGAGCTGCTCTACTTTGCCAACGAGGCCGGCATCCCGAACGAGAAAATCTGGGTGGACGGGATCGTTACCCCGGTAAACATCCAGCAGCCCCAGCTGATGAGCCTGATGGCGTTTCAGCAAATGCTGCCGGACATCGCCCCGGGCGCCAAGAGCACCTGCGGACTGTCGAACATCTCCAACGGTCCACCGGACCATCTGCGCCCGATTCTGAACCAGACGTACATGGTCATGCTGCAGAAGTGCGGCATGGTTTCCGTGATTGCCGACCCCCTCGATGACCAGTTGATCGACATCGCCAAGGGCAAACGCCAGGATATCGTCGACCTGATTTATGGTATGCTGGACGGTACGGATCCGGATATGGCCAGCCTTTCGAAGGAAATGCAGGACTATGCCAAGACGGTTAACGTCATTCTCGGCAAGTCTCTTTATTCCGATTCGTGGCTGGAATTGTAAATTTGAGTCGGCCTGCTGCGCGCCGGACGGAGGGCGGCGGGCCTCTGGTGTCGGTCATCTGAAGAAACGACCGGCTGCTAACTGCACAAAAAAGCCCCACCTTTCCAGGTGGGGCTTTTTTGTCTGCGTCGGTGATGCACATCTGGGCAGTATACGTCGCGACTTGAAAATAGAGCAGGTCTCTGTTAATTTTATACCTGCAGTGCAGGAAACAATTGAGAAGCTGGAATTATAACGAACAAGGTGGTTGAGACGGTAAGGGCCGTAAGGTCGAATAGAAAATAAACTTAAGCTGCGTTGGCGTTTCTCTTTCCGTAATTTTCATGCAAAACAGGCAATAGCTGGACGATCCGCTGCCGCCAGCAGTGGATCGGCGCAATGGGGGCGATGCCGATGATCAAATCCAAGGCCCTGGAAGTCAACCTGGCCGACTATCACGTCGATGTGGCAGTTGACGAAAAGTATCTGATATTACAAGATATAATGTCAAGATACTACGGGCTTATGGACGGTTTCAACACCTTTTTAAAAGAGCTGTCCCACCCCTATCGCAACTGGTCATTCATCGTTGCAGAGGCCCGGCGGTACGGATTAGAGTACTTTCACCTGCTCGACAACCATCCCAACGGACCGCAAGGTGCCCGCCTGTTCGTCGATATCTTCTTCGAGGCCATCGATTCCGGCCGGAACCTGGAAGTTCGGGCCGAGGCCGTAGACAATCTGCTCCTGTTTTTGCAAAAGACGATTCGCGACAGCAAGTCCGGAATCGATCGGTTTATGCCGGCTTTGAACCAGGCCTTCGATAGGATCGGCGGTTATGAAGGCGAGACTTTCTTTTTGTTCGTTAAAAGTTTTTATCAGCTAAACAAACTCGGAGAGTATACACAGGCCCGGGTTGCGGAAATATCCGGTGGATGCGAAGCGATCAATTCTCTCATGCTGAAGTATTTTCGCACCGCATATGCTTACTGGCTCTGTAATAAAGATCCGGTGCAGTGGTTTACCGAGGAGGCGGGCCTGTCTTTGTCCGAGGACCACAAAGCAAGGGTCTCGCCGCTTTTTGAAGAAATCTCGCATCAACAGATCAACACACTCGACCGCAAGCTATCGCGGTTGGCCGACTCCGGCGATCTGTCTTCTTCCACCATTTTGACGGATTGTCTGAAGCTTGTCGGTTACGGTCGGATTGTGGAAGCCTACCGGCGCCTGCCCCTGGAACTGTTTACCGCCGGCGGAAAGACCGGACGCGGAAACGAGTGGAAAGTCGTTTTTCTTTTCCACATGATGAGTCTGTCCGGGCTTTCGATGATCCACGAAGAAGTGCTGCGGGATATTAACCGCACGGTAAGCTGGCTCATCGAACATGAAACCCGGATGAACATCCGAAAGCTGCTGCAAAAAACCTTTGCCATCCTGGCAACCCAGACCGTCAGCTACCCCGCGACGGCACTAAACTGCGTGTTGAACATGGGTCGGGGCGTTTTTAAGACCGACCAGGGTGACCTGATCCATTATTTCGTGGATCAGGTGGTTGAAATGGGATTTCAGGCTCCCCGAATCAGCGGTGTCGGCAGTGACTGGCAGATCAAGGCCAACAGCGCCCACATCCAGAACATCCGCAGCTGGCTCGAACTGATCGAATTGAATCCCAAATGGTCCACCCGACTGATTTCCGTGCTGATTATTCATCTTGCCCTGAGCGGAGTATTCATCAAGGACACCGATCTGTTTCCGCGCGATATAACCCGGGTGCTCAACAGCGACATCGGACCGGTTTACAATCTTATCAAACAGCTCACCCGGCTCTTCCCGGTGTTTTTTAACGATATCGGCGCCGAAGGGCAGCTGCGGGACATCTCCACTCAGGTGGACGAAATCACCCATCGCAAAGACCGGTTGATTCACTTCGTGCGCAAACAAAGCCATGTGGAAAGTAGCAACAAGATCATCGATCTGCTGGACGCCGTATGGGGTTTTTGGGCAACCGGCAACAAGGACGGCCTGGAAGAATATGTTCCGCCCGATGTGTTCGAGCAGGTGAACACCCAGGGGATTTATATCGACGGTGTCAATCGCGTGGTCGCACACCTGGGCAGAGAGGGCATCCAGGTGCCGGAAGGGCTGATTCGCATCGACAGGGACGAGCTGAGAAAGAAGGTCGACCGGGCGCCGGGGGTGGAGAAGATCGACAAGGAAAGGGTCTGCCTGCTGGCCGGGTTTTATAAACTGCTGCAGCAAAAATATAATTTCGAATCGGTCGAACTCAACACTTACATATCCCAGCTTTCCACCGAAGCGATTCCGGACTTGAATCGGCTCAAAACGTCTCTGGAAGAGCCGGACCTGAAGAAAAAGCTCTTCAAGTTGCTCGACTACCTCAAGCAGCTCAAGTCGATCATCCTGTCGGCGGAAAGGTACGAAGTTCGGGAAGACATCTATAAAAAAAGGCACATCACGATCGACATCCCATCGATGTACGGCAGTTATCATGAAATGAAATTCGACGCCCTCGGGTTGACCTTCCGGATCGAATCGCTGGTGAACGTCCTGTTCGAGGAGCTGATCGAGGGGATGGATCTGAGCCTGATCACCAAAGCCACCTTCTATTCGATCTATGCCCGCATCCGCCTGTTTGACAAGGCCCTGCGCCTGGAAGGCATCTCCTCGGTGGAAATCGAACGCCAGCTCGACCTGCTGGCGCACTCTTTGGAGATTAAAGGGTTTTCCTTCACGCAGTATCTGGACATATTCAAGGGGTTTGCCGCTGCGGTCAAAAACATCATCAACGATTATTTCCACAACGTCCACGAGCCAAACCTGGCCCGTATCCTCGAAAGCCTGCCGGTCGATCGGATCTCGGCCAAGTATCTGCCCAAAGGCGGGGACGAGCCGGTTGGAAGCGAAAAGCTCGTCCATCGGGTGTCGGAGATATTTTTCCGTGACCGGATTGCGCTTTCCCTCGGTCTGCAGCAGCTGGACCGCTTCCTGAGTCGCATTTTACATATCCTTTATCAGCAGGCCGACAAGCTCCCCAAGGACAAGCTGCATCAATTGCTCATCTATGATCCTGAAAACGCCCTTACCTCCATTCAACAGCCGAACAACCGCGTCACAGATCTGATTTATCTCGGCAACAAAGGGTTGAATTTGCTCTACCTTCAGAACCTGGGACTTCCCGTACCCCCCGGGTTTATCATCACCACCGAGGTGTTTCGCTGCCGGGAAATGATGGAGAGCTATCAACCGGCGGAAGAGAACTTCAAGGAGCGGATTGCCCGGCAGATCGGTGCACTGGAGCAGCATACCGGCAAGTCGTTTGGCAGCCCCAGCAATCCTTTGCTGCTGTCGGTGCGCAGCGGATCGTCTATTTCGCAGCCGGGCATGATGGACACATTTCTGAATGTCGGAATGAACGCCGAAATCGTCTCCGGCCTGGCCGACCGCAGCGGCAACGAATGGTTTGCCTGGGACAACTACCGACGGTTTTTGCAGTGTTACGGGATGGTTTTCGGTTTGGAGCGCGACGAGTTCGACGCCATTATCAGCGAGTTAAAGCGGCGGGTCGGGGTCGCCTACAAGCGGGAATTTACCGGGCCGCAGATGAAAAAAGTGGCCCTGACCTACAAGCATTTGATACAGGACTCCGGTATTCACATCTTTGAAGATCCTTACGAACAACTTTACCAGACCATCAAGGCCGTGTTCGACTCCTGGGAATCAGACAAGGCCCGCACCTATCGAAAAATCATGGGGATTTCCGACGACTGGGGAACGGCCGCTACTGTGCAGTCAATGGTCTTCGGCAACCTGTCCGAATCCTCCGGCACCGGCGTGGTGTTTACCCACAGCCCGCGTCAGCCGGGCGGGACGCTGCACCTGTGGGGGGATTTTACGCTCGGCAACCAGGGTGAAGATGTGGTCGCCGGCCTGGTGATCACTTTGCCCATATCGATTAACCAGCAGGACATCGAAATGCGCCAGACCGACGTCACACTGGAGAGCCACTTCCCGGACATCTACAATGCCTTAAAACAGTGGTCCAGCTATCTGATTTACGAGAAAGGCTGGACCCCCCAGGAAATGGAGTTCACCTTTGAATCCCCTTCCCTCGAAGACCTTCACATTCTCCAGTGCCGGGATATGGCCATGCGGGAGCGGAAGAAGGTTCCGCGATTCGATCTGACCGATCCCGTCGAGGAACGGTATCTGGGGCACGGAATCGGCATCGGCGGAGGGGCCATGACCGGAAGGGTGGTCTTCAGCCTTGAGGAAATCGACCGCTGGCGCAGCCGCGAGCCTCACACCAGCCTTATATTGGTGCGAAGCGATACGGTGCCGGATGACATCCGCGAAATTTATGCTGCCGACGGCCTGTTGACCGCCCGCGGGGGAGTTACCTCCCACGCTTCAGTGGTAGCCCACCGGCTGGGGAAAACCTGCGTGGTCGGGTGCGGCGATATGATCTGTGACGAGAAAGCCCGCAACTGCAAACTGAAAGGCATTGTGGTGAAATCCGGTGAATTTATCAGCATCGACGGGCAGGAAGGGTCGGTTTATTCCGGGAAGCTTCATATCAACCGGGTATGAGGGTTCAACGGGGGTGAACCGCCGTGAAAAGGAGGGGAGGGGCACTTATGGGTTCGGAGGCGGTAAGCGCAATGAAGCTCGGCATTAACGGACTGGGACGTATCGGCAAGCTGACGGTTTGGCACCATGTTGCCCGGCGAACATTCGATGAACTCGTGGTCAGCATCGGCCGTCAGGCCGGGACCTCTCTCTCCGATGTCGCCCACTATCTGGAAAGAGACTCCTCCTATGGAGCACTTCATGCTTTCCTGCATGGTCACAACGCCAAACCGGTCATCGGAGAGGTGAACGAGGAAGAGGGTACCATCGATGTCGACGGCGTCTGCGTGCGGCTGCTCCGCAAGGCGCGCAATCCTGCCGAAATCGGATGGCATCGCCATGGGGTGAGATTGGTGGTGGATACCACCGGCAAGTTTTTGGATCCGAGCCTGCCGGCCGACCATCCCGGCGGCAGCCTTCGCGGCCACCTGGATGCCGGTGCCGACAAGGTGATCGTATCCGCACCGTTTAAATTCAAGGACACCAACGCGGACCTGAAGGGTGCGATGCCCGAAGATGCCGTCACCACCGTAATGGGCATCAACACCAACGATTACGACCCCCGACGCCACCGGATCATCTCCAACGCTTCCTGCACCACCTCCTGTCTGGCGCATATGATGAAACCGCTCATCGATTTTTACGGGCCGAAGAAGATACTCTCCGCTTCCATGGCCACCGTGCATGCGGCCACCGGCTCCCAGGCCGTTCTGGACCGACTGCCCGGTGCCGGCAAAAAGGATCTGCGGAAAAACCGCAGTATTATGAACAACATCATTTTAACCTCCACCGGGGCGGCCAAGGCACTTCGATTGGTGATCCCCGAGATGGAGCAGATCGGATTTATTGCGGAGTCGGTCAGGGTGCCCACAGCAACGGGATCGTTGATCATTCTGGTGGTGGACTTGCAGGAGGAGATCGCCGGCAACCGGATCCGCAGGGATTCGATCAATTCGGTATATCGACAGGCCGCCGCTGCGGATCCTAACGGGTACCTGCATTATTCCGAAAAACAGAATGTGTCGGGAGATATCGTCGGGCTGCCCCAGGCCGCTGCGGTTATCGAGGGCTACGAGACCCACACCCGCACCGCAGAAGTCACCATCGACCTGGAGAACGTTCCCAACTTGGACAATACCGTAACCGCAGCCTTGAGCAATCCGGTGATACGGATCCCTGTCACCCAGGCGGTCATCTACGGCTGGTACGACAACGAATTGGGCAGCTACGTCCATTTGCTGGGAGATCGGACCGTTTCGATTGCCGAGGAGATGTAGCGGACAGCGGCGGTCTTACTTTTCGGGGGAAGGCTCCGAATGCTCATCGATTCGATGAATTTCCGACTTGGCCTTTCGGGCGCATTCGGGGCAGTAGGTCGATGAAACCGACAAGCCGGCCTTTTTCCACAGGTAATGATCAACGTTCATCCACTGGCCGGTGCCCGGCTGTCGGCCCTCGTCATCGCGTATTTTTCTGCAAACACAGCATACCGGCAATATCTGTTCGTACATGCGGATCTTACGGGAGAGATCCAGTTTTTCCAGGCAGGCGGCCACCCGGAAACTCATTTCATCCGGCTGGCAGGGCTTGAGCATGTAGTCATCAGCATTCAGGCGCAGCGCATCGATGGCCGAAGTCATGTCTCCGTAACCGGTCAGAATGATCACCATCGAATCCGAATTGATCTCTTTGGCCTTTTTCAGGACCTGGATACCGTCAATCCTGTCCATCACCAGATCGGTGATCACCAGGTCGAATTGCGTCTTTTTCATCAACTCCAGGGCCAGCTCACCACTTTCGGCGGTAGTAATCCGGTAGCCCTCGGTTTCCAGACTCTGTCCGATTCCCGTCAAGATGAAGGGATCGTCATCCACCAGCAATATGCTGTGACCTTTCACGTCTGCTCTCTTTCGTGGTCGGCTGATGCAGTAAAGGAAAGCCTATGCTGCCCGGCAATTAATGTCAACCTTGTGAATCGAAGGTGCGTCTATCACGCGCGCGCAGTCACCATGGGAGCAAGCGAGTCGCTGAGGGCAACAAATTCTGCTACCGTCAGCGTCTCCGCCCTGCGAAGCGGGTCGATTTCCGCCTTGGTCAGCGCTTCCAGGGACATCTGCTTTGTGATTCCGAGTTCGCTGCCGGCCAGGGAATTCTTCAAGGTTTTTCGCCGTCGGCCGAAGGCCGCCCGGATGACGTCAAAAAGGAAGCGCTCGTCTGCAACCCGGTGATGCTGCGGGGCCTGGAAGTCTATTTCCAGCACCTCGGAGTCGATTTTCGGTTTGGGGAAAAATGCCTTGGCCGCCACCACCGTCACGGGTCTCACTTCGGCACTGTAGCCGAGCATCACACTCAGCCGGCCGTAATCCTTGCCCCCGGGTCGGGCAGTGAGGCGCTGCGCCAGTTCTTTCTGGAACATCAATACCGCCCGGCTGATCCGCTGTCGGCAGCCGATCAATTTCACCAGGATTTGAGACGAGATATTGTAGGGCAGGTTGCCGATGACCAGCAACGGATCGGCTTGCGCACGGGCAACTGCGTGAAGATCCATCTCGAGAAAGTCCTGGCGGATTATCTCCACGTTGGAAATGCCGCTTGCCAGAAGCTCGGCGGAAAGAAGCTCGGCCAGTTGAGCATCTTTTTCGACGGCGTACACCTTGCCCGCCGATCGCGCGGCCGGCAAGGTCAATGCCCCGAGACCGGCTCCGATTTCCAGCACGACGCTGCCCGGTCGAACACCGGCGCGTGCAACAATCTTGGCCGCGATGTTCTGGTCCATCAGAAACACCTGGCCCAGCTTTTTTTTTGCCCGGATGTCCCAAGCGGTCAACAGATCTCGCGGAGATGTCATGGGTGTGTTTGCCTCGAAACGCCGGCTTTTCCGATACGGCGGCACGCTCCTGTGGTGGCGGAGATGCGGTGATTTTTTGGCATCGTTACCATTAAAGGCGATGTTATGCAAACCGACCGGTGTCCGTCAGCCCATTCCACTGTTGGAGAGCCGGCGTCAACTGTGGGGGTGACATTTCGGTTTTTTACGATGCCTGCGACCCCGCCAGACCACAAAAAGGACGGCTTGACTTTTCTTTTGTTCGTCATTACTTGTTACCTAGTAATAGCGTTGTCCTCATTCGAAACCCCTGCGATCGGCTAGCAATTATCATTCTTTCATATACCCCCGGCAGAAGGCCGTGCCGCCAATAACCCGGAAAACGAACATGCATACAGAGGGAGGACACTATGACTAGAAAAAAGGGTAAAGCCATCAGCTTCGATGCGATGGTCAAGTTTTTTATGCAACATTATGATATTCCGACCAAAAAGGATGTTGACCGTGTAGTGGACAAACTCGATCGCCTCGAGAAAATGTTGAAGGCGTCGGGGGGCGGCGGACGTCGCCGGACGATACCCCGACAATCTGCAGCCGGATCCAAGACGCGCGGCCGAGGCGGCGACACAGCTATGCAGCAGGTGCTGCAGGTGGTTGAAGGGTTGAAGCAGGGTGCCGGATTCGCCGATATCAAGGCCAAAACCGGTTTCGATGACAAAAAAATTCGAAACGTCATCTACCGGTTGACCAAACTGCAGCAAATCAAACGCAAAAGCCGCGGCGTGTACGTGGCAAAATAGGAATCCTATGAAAATCGGTCAGGACCCTTACAATCCGGGCATACAGCTACACAGCAGCTGCCACGGATATCAGGTAACGCGGATCGCCGAACTTCCGGAAAACGCCGCCCTGTTCTACGAACTGCAAGACCCAACCACCGGTGCCCGGCATGTGCACATCAGCTGCGAGGACCGTGAAAACACCTTTGGTGTAGCGCTGAAAACCGTTCCGAAGGATTCCACCGGTGTGGCCCACATTCTCGAGCATACGGTTTTGTGCGGATCCGAAAAGTTTCCGGTTCGTGACCCCTTTTTTTCGATGCTCAAGCGCAGTCTGAGCACCTTCATGAACGCCTTTACCGCATCCGACTGGACGATGTATCCGTTTGCTACCCAGAACCGTGCGGATTTTTACAACCTCATGGACGTTTACCTGGATGCGGTTTTCTTCCCGAAGCTGAAAGAACTCAGCTTCAAGCAGGAGGGCCACCGTCTCGAACTGGAAGGGGGCGGGCAGGATCCGGCCTCTCAGCATTTGGTATACAAGGGGGTGGTTTACAACGAGATGAAAGGCGCCATGTCTTCAGCGGATCAGGTCATGGGCCGTTCACTGCTGCGGGCGCTGTACCCCTCGACGACCTATCAGCACAACTCGGGGGGGGATCCCGCTGTCATTCCCCGATTGAGCTTCGAGCAGCTGCGCGCTTTTCACCGGCAGCACTACCATCCCAGCAACGCTTATTTTTACACTTACGGCAACCTGCCGTTGAACGATCACCTGGCATTTATCCGTGAAAAAACCCTTCGGCGATTTCAGCGCATTGACCCGGACACGGAAGTGAAGTCCCAGCCTCGCTGGGACCGACCGCAGCAGGTGGAATTTTCCTATCCCCTGGCGCCGGGTGAAGATCCGAGCGACAAGTGCCAGGCCGCCGTTGGCTGGCTGATGGCCGATGTCCGCAATACCTTCGAAGTTCTGGTTATCGCCTTGATCGAACAAATCCTTCTGGGCAACGCCGGGTCCCCGCTGCGCAAGGCCTTGATCGATTCGCGGCTCGGTGCGGCGCTGTGCGATTCCGCCGGCTTGGATGCCGACAACCGCGATACCATGTTTGTCTGTGGTCTGAAAGGGGTCGCAGAGAACGCGGCCGGAGAGGTGGAATCGATCATATTTGCCGTTTTGAAAGATCTCTCGGCAAACGGGATCGACCAAGAGTTGATCGAATCTGCCATTCATCAACTCGAGTTTCACCGGAGGGAAGTTACCGGCCATCCGTATCCGCATGGGATCCGTCAGCTGTTGGTGATCGCCGGAACGTGGCTTCACGGGGGAGACCCGCTGAGCAGGTTGCAGCTCGATGAGGATCTGGCGAAAGTCCGCAGCGCCCTGGATGACGGAGCGTTCTTCGAATCCTATCTCCAGCGGTATTTCATCGACAACCCACACCGTGTCCGTTTTCTTCTCAAGCCGGACCAGCAAATGGAAGCCAGGGAAAACACCCGGATTGAAAAAGAGCTCAAGCAGCTTCAATCCAGCCTGCAGGCTTCGGATTTGGAAGCGATCCGAACAGACAGCGAAAAACTGAAAAAATTGCAGGAGGAAGAAGAAGATGTAAACCGCCTGCCTACCCTCCGGCGAAAAGACATTCCCCCTGAAATCGAAAAGATCCGGGAGCCCGAAACCGGAAAGCAGCCGGGGCTGTACGGCTACGAACAAAAGACATCCGGGATATCTTATTACGCCGCCGCCGCCGGAGTCGGCCGGATCGATCCGCAGCTGATCGGATTGGTTCCGTTTTACTGCTTTGCACTGCCGAAAATCGGCTCCACAATCCATGATTACACACGGATGGCCAGGCGAATCGACCTGTACACCGGCGGGGTCGGTCTTGCCGCCCAGGCCAGGACGGGATTTGATTCCAGTGGCGCTTGTATTCCCTACGTCACTTTCAATGCCAAGTGCCTGCGGCGCAACCTCGAGCCGATGTTTGACATCGTGGGCGAATTGCTGGGTCAGCCGGACTTCGAAAATACCGACCGCTTGAAGAGCCTGCTTTTGGAGTTTCGGGCCAATCTGGAGTCGGTAGTCGTCAGCAACGGTCATCGATTCGCGATCTCGCTCGCTTCCAGAAATTTTTCCGCCGCGCGGCATCTGAACGAAACATGGACCGGTATCCACCAACTTCAGCGGATCAAGCAGCTGACAGAGGCAATGGATGACGATCGACTGGCCGCGGTGGCCGAAAGTTTGAAATCGATTCATCGAACCCTGTTTCGCGAGCCCAACCTGAAAACGGCCCTGATCGGAGAGCGCCCGGCGCTCGAATCGGCATCGGAGCTGGTGGGTTCGATTTACGCAGGATTGGCTGCGCAGAGCACTGGCGTCGAAAATGGTGCCGGTTTTCACCCGCCTGCCATCGACTTTGCCGCGACAGTGCCCAGAGAAGCATGGAGCACGGCGACGGCGGTTTCCTTCGTTGCCCAGGTGTTTGAAACCGTGCGAATGGAGCATGAGGATGCACCGTCACTGGCGATTATCAGCAAGATCCTGCGCTCCAGGTTCCTGCACCGTGAGATACGAGAAAAGGGGGGGGCATACGGCGGCTTTGCGCTTTACAACCCGGAGGACGGGTTATTTTGCCTGGCATCGTACCGGGACCCGCACATTGTTGCCACCTTGCAGGTCTTCGAAAAGGCCGATGAATTCATTACATCCGGCAATTTCAGCGAGCAGGACGTAAACGAGTCGTTGTTGCAGGTGTGCTCTGAAATCGACAAGCCCGATCCACCCGGAACCGCCGCGAAGAAGGCCTTTCATCGGCAGATCATCTCTCTGAGCGATTCGGCCCGTCAGCGGTTCAAACAGCGGCTGCTGACCCAGACGCGCAAGCTGGTTCTGGATGCCGCCGTTCGGTACTTCGGTGGCAACCGGGAAAAACCTGCCGTCACCGTCATCTCCAGCGAAAGCCAAATCGCGGCCGCCAATAAGAAACTGGATGTCCCGATGGAGCCTCACCGCATTTGAACAACTCAAACCGCAACTAGCCCGGCGGAGGCCAGCTCGATCCGTTCGGGCCGCTACCACGGTAGGGAAGGAGCGCAGATGCCCGGTCAATCAGATGATCACCATGTAAACGAGGGAGTGGAAAATGTACGCCGGCGTGGAAGCCGAATCGTGGCCACCGAATCTCGCATGCTTCCGGCTGCGTCGCTGATGAAGGCAGCCGGTGTAATTTCTTCTCTGGCAGATTTGGACAAACCATTTGTGACGGTCATTAATTCTTACACTACCCACATCCCCGGCCACGCCCATCTTGATCGGCTCGGTGATGTGGCGCGCAGCGAACTGAAAAAGCAGGGGTTCAACGTCTGGTATGCCAACATCGGTGCCGCCATCTGCGACGGGATCGCCATGGGCCACTACGGGATGAAATACTCCCTGGCTTCACGGGAGTTGATCACCGACCAGATCGAGTCGATCATCGCCGCCCATCCCTGCGACGGCTGGATCGGGATCGGAAACTGCGACAAGATCGTCCCGGCCATGTACAATGCGATGGTTCGGCTCAACATACCGGCCGTCTACGTTTCCGGCGGACCGATGCTGGCCGGCAGCCGGGGAGACGATCTTATTTCTGTTTTCGAGGGTGTAGGCAAACACGCCGCCGGCAGCATCAGTGACCGGGAGCTGAAGGAATTGGCAGAAAACAGCTGCCCGGGTTGCGGGTCCTGTGCAGGGATGTTCACGGCCAATTCCATGAACTGTCTGGGAGAAGTGGTCGGCCTGGCGCTGCCCGGAAACGGAACCATCACGGCCGAAGTATGGACAGATGCGGATAGAACCGCTACCAGAATGAATCCGGATCGCGTTCAGTTGGTGCAAGATGCGGCAAAGACCTTGAAGCGCTGTATGGACGATCGTATCCTGCCGCTGGACATTGTAACCCGGGAGGCCATCGACAACGCTTTTGCCGCCGACATGGCCATGGGCGGCAGTACCAATACCGTCCTGCACACGCTCGCTCTGGCCGCTGAAGCCGGAATCCAATACGATCTGGACCGAATCAACGAGATATCGTCGCTAACACCCTGCATCTGCAAAGTGTCACCATCCCGGCCGGAGGTGCACATCGAAGATGTTCACCGGGCGGGCGGCATATCCGCCATCCTCAAGGAGTTGGCCGGCGGCGGCGAATCGGTTCCTGCGGTTTTGCACCTGGAAGCGCAGACGGTGACCGGAAAACTGGCCGAGCGTATTGCAACCGCGGCCGATGCCGACGGGGACGTCATCCGCAGCCGGCAAAACCCCTTCAGCCCGGACGGCGGCCTGGCCGTGCTGTTCGGCAATATCGCCCCCGACGGTGCCGTGGTCAAGGTGGCCGGTGTGACCGAGGACATGATGGTCTTCGAAGGTCCGGCCGTGATCTACGAATCGCAGGAGTCCGCCATGACCGGCATCCTTCAAGGAGAGGTAAAAGACGGTGATGTAGTTGTCATACGATTCGAGGGCCCCCGGGGCGGTCCCGGTATGCAGGAAATGCTGTCGCCCACCGCGGCCATCTCCGGTGCCGGCATCCGCGCTGCCCTGATCACCGATGGCCGTTTTTCCGGCGGGACCCGGGGATTGTGCGTCGGCCACATCTCGCCGGAGGCGGCCTCTGCAGGACCGATTGCCGCAATCCTCAGCGGTGACCGCATCCGCATCGATGCCCGTGGCCGCCGCATCGACTTGATGCTGCCGACCGAGGAGCTGGAGAAACGACTGCAGAATCTGCCGGCGTTTGAACCGAAAGTCAAACGAGGGTGGTTGGCGCGATATCTGGCCCACGTGGCCTCGGCAGACAAAGGCGCCGTTTTGAATACCTGATGGCAGCGGTCGCCACCGATCAGCGGGCCACGAGCTGCGACAGCCACATCGTCAGGGGGGGGCAGAAGGTCACGATCAGCAGATCGATGATCAACACTGCCAGGAAGGGCAGCACCTTGCGGCTGACGGCAGTTATCCGGTCGCCGGAAATGGATCCGGATACAATCAAACAGATGCCCATCGGTGGTGTCAGCATGCCGATGGCAAGGTTGGTGACCACGATGGCTCCGAGCTGGATCAGGTCGATTCCCAGGGATGGAAGCATGGCCGTGAGCGTCGGAACGAGAAGGATCAGTGCCGCGGTGGTCTCCACCACGGTACCCACCGCCAGCAGCAGCGCATTGATCATCAGCAGCAGCAGCACCGGATGGTCGGTCCAGCCCAGCAAACGGCCGGCCAGCAGGGAGGGAAGATCTTCGATAGCCGCGATCCAGCTGAACACCGACGCGGTGGCAATGATGAACATGACGATGGAAGATGTGACGGCACCTTCGCGGAAAATGGTGACCAGATCTGCCGGCTTGATCTGGCGGTAGACGAACATGCCGACCACAAGTGCGTAGACAACCGCTACTGCCGCAGATTCAGTGGCGGTAAAAATACCGAATAAAATGCCCCCCAAAATGATGATCGGCGTACCCAGGGCCAGCAGGGCGCGCCGGAAAGTCATCCACAGCTCCCCCAGCGAAAAAGCCGACGTGGCCGCATAGCCGTTGCGCCAGGAAATCCAGGTGGACAGCAGAATCAGGCTCAGCCCGATGAGTACTCCCGGCAGGATTCCGGCCGCAAACAGCTGGCCGATGGAAGCACCGGTCAGAAAGCCGAAAATGATCATCGGTATCGACGGCGGAATGATCACACCGATCGATCCGCCCGATGCCTGAACCGCGGCGGCAAAGTCGGATGCATAACCCGATCTCTTCATGGCCGGAATTAAGATTGCCCCCACTGCTGCCGCGTCTGCCGCAGCGGATCCGGATATGCCGGCAAAGAACATGGCCGACACGATCGCCACGGCTGCCAGCCCGCCGGGAAGCCAGCCCACCAGCACGTTTGCAAAGTCGATCAACCGACGGCTGATACCACCTGCCTCCATGATCACGCCGGTGAACATGAACAGCGGGACGGCCATCAGGTGAAACGAGTCGGTCCCACCGAACATCCGCTGTACCACCATCATCGGCGAAAAGTCGCCCTGCACCACGATACCGATCACCGAAGCCCCGCCGATGGCAATGGCAATCGGCGTGTTTATGGCGAACAGAAAAATCAGGCTTAGGATGAGAAGTTCAGCGGTCACGACGATCGTCCTTGTGCGCTGAAGCCATAAACGCCAGGCAGTGGATGGCGAGAATCAGCCCGCTTGCGGGGATGATGACAAACACCGCCCATTTCGGCAGATAGAGGGCCGGTGAAATCTGCGCGCGTATGAAATGGGCAAACTGAGCGCCATAGATAATCATGACAGTGAAAAGCACTAAAGAGACGATGTGGACCAGCTGCGAGCAGGCTTTTCGAAGGGGCGCGGACAGCCGCGACGTCAAAATGTCGACTCCCGGGTGAAGGCTGCGCTTGTAAGCCGCGGATGCGCCCAGAAATGAAAGCCACACCAGCATGAAACGGGCCAGCTCTTCGGACCAGAACAGGGAGTGATTCAACACGTAGCGGAAGAAGACCTGCATCGCTACAACCAGCGCCATGGACAGACCGAGTCCGAAAAGCAGATATTCGACCCAGCGGTTGATGGCGGCACTGAGGTGTTGGATGGCGGTCATCTTCGAAGGTGCACGGATTTTATGAATTCCTGTTGACGGACGAGGCGATATTCATGATCTACAAGCCGAACGCGATTCGTGAAATCAACCGTCTGGCGGCTAGCGGGTTGCATCGAGTATTTTTCTCAGCAGGGCATTCACTCGCGTATCCTGATAGAGCTCCATGTCTTTCAGGTCGGAGACTTTGACTCGAAAAGCACCGATGTCAGGGTTGTCTTCCACTATCATCCCTTTGGCCGCAAGAAATGCCAGGCGCTGGGCGTCTTTGGAGCGATTGTCTTTCCGCTGGAATACGGCCGCCTCGTAAATGGTTTGTTGGATCATCTCGCGGGTCTTTTGATCTAACGTATTCCACCATTTCAACGAGGCGATGTCGATGTGGGGCGAATATACGTGACGAGTCAGGGTCATGTATTTCTGAATTTCGTAGAATTTGTAGACTTCCATGACCCACAGCGGGTTTTCCTGCCCGTCGATCACTCCCTGCTCCAATTCGGTGTAGATCGGCCATGGCATCGGCGTCGGATTGGCTCCCAGGTTTTGCCAGATGGCCTTGTGCAGGGCCGAGGACATCACCCTGATCTTCAGGCCCTTGATATCGGCCGGAGTTTTTACCGGGCGTTTGCTGTTGGTCAGGTTGCGAAATCCGTTTTCGGAAAAACAGAGTCCCTTGAAACCCGAGGTCTCCAAGCTTTTCAGGATTTCGGCTCCCAGGGGGCCGTCCAGGATGCGATCGGCCTGATCGCTGTCTTTGAAGAGAAAAGGATAGTTGATCACCCGCACGATCGGATCAAAGGTGTCGAAAGGCCCACCGGTGATGATGGCCATCTGCACCTGGTTCAACTGCACTTGCTGCAGAATTTCGGTCTCGTTGCCAATGGAGGCGGAGTGAAAAATCTTGACCGTAATGGTGCCGCCGGAACGCTGCTCGATCAGCTCTTTGAATTTTTCGGCCACGATGTTCTGAGCGGATCCCGGTTTGGTCACCACGCCCAGCTTGATGACCATCGCACCCCTTGCAGGCGCCGAAAAGGTGAAGATCAGCATCGATGCCAGTAGTACCATCCGTGCAGCGCAGCTTTTTTTCATGACCTGTATCTCCTTCTCTTATGTTGATGCGCAGCGGCGCAATATTCGTCGGCTGGTCTTTCGAACCGGTGCAGGCTTCTATAAAACAAAAATAGATATCAGATGCCGGGGAAATTGCAAATGATTTGTTTGCCGGCCGAAACCTGCCGGAAAACCCGGTATCCGCTTTTATCCGGCAACTATTTTATTGACTTGGAATGATTCAGTGGGTAAAAAAACAAGTTTAATTAAAAATTCAGTCCAATGAGCAACCAAACCGGCGCAACCCGAGGCGGGCAACGTAATTGCCGGGTTTTTCAAATCGCCGGCCGGCCGAAACGCAATACGCCATAAAGACAATGATCCAGTTAATCAGAGGCTTCCGAGACATATTGCCCGACGATATCCAGGTCTGGCAGACCATCGAGCAGACAGCGGCTGCGCTGCTGGAGGATTTCGGCTTCAGGGAGATCCGGATTCCGATCATGGAGCGCACGGAGGTCTTTGCCCGCAGTATCGGCGAAGATACCGATATCGTGGAAAAAGAGATGTATACCTTTGCTGACCGCAAGGGGGAGCTGATCACCCTGCGGCCCGAGGCCACCGCCTCTATCGTTCGCTCCTATGTACAGCACAAGATGTACGCTTCCGACCCGGTCCAGAAGTTTTATGTCATCGGTCCGATGTTCCGGCGGGAACGACCGCAGAAAGGCCGTTTCCGGCAGTTCTACCAGATTAACGCCGAAATATTCGGCGTGGCTTCTCCGCTGGCGGATGTCGAACTGATACTGCTGTTGAGCACCTTGTTTGACCGCCTGCAGGTCGATGATGTCCAGGCGCACATCAACTCCCTCGGCTGTCCGGGGTGCCGACCGGCTTACCGCAAGGCGCTGTCTGAATTTCTGGCCGACAAGGACGAGGCCCTGTGTTCGGATTGCCGGCGCAGGAGGGGGCGAAATCCGCTTCGCGTTCTCGACTGCAAGGTGCCTGCCTGCCGGGAGACGGTGGCCACCGCTCCGGCCATCCTCGACTATCTGTGTGCAGACTGCCGACAGGATTTCGACACAGTTCAGTCCTTTCTCAACCAACTCAACGTGCCCTATCGGGTCGACAGGCGGTTGGTGCGGGGGCTCGATTACTATGCCCGGACCACCTTCGAGATGCAGACCGGATCCCTGGGAGCCCAGAGCGCGGTTGCCGGCGGCGGGCGATACGACGGTCTCGTCAAGCAACTCGGCGGCCCGGACCAGCCGGCCACCGGATTTGCCATCGGACTGGACCGGCTGGCGGAGATCGTGGGCAGCCGACAACCTGGTCAGCCGGGAAAACCGGCGCTGTTTGTGGCCGCTTTGGGCCAGCGATGCCAGAACGAGGCGTTTCTGTGGCTCTGCCGGCTGAACCTGGAAGGGGTGCCGGTCGAAATGGACTTTAACGACAGAAGCCTGAAAAGTCAGATGAAGCTGGCCGACAAGCGCAAGGCGGATCACGTGCTGATTTTCGGTGAAGATGAACGCCGGAAACAAAGTGTCATTCTACGCAATATGAAAACAAAAGAGCAGGTCCTGCTTCCGATAAAAGGGCTTGTGGAAAAACTGATCGAAAAAATCCGATCCTAGCCGGCAGTTCGTCGACCGGCACACGGTTGAAAGGAGATCCATCCGTTGTCTGACAATCTCGGCAGCATGCGCCGGACCCACCACTGCGGTGAATTGGGTGCGGATGATATCGGCAAGCAAGTGGTCCTGATGGGTTGGGTGCAGCGGCGCCGGGACCACGGTGGTGTCATATTCGTGGATCTGCGGGATCGGGAGGGGCTCACCCAGGTGGTGTTCAATCCGGACGTCAACCCGCAGGTGCATGCCAAAGCGCACGCCATTCGCAGCGAGTTTGTTCTCGCTGTGCGGGGCAGGGTAGACCCGCGGCCGGAAGGGATGGTCAACCCGAAGCTGAAAACCGGCGCCATCGAGGTAATGGCAAGCGAGCTGAAAATACTCAATGCCGCCGCCACGCCGCCGTTTCTGATTGAGGAGAGCATCGAGGTTTCGGAAAACGTGCGGTTGAGCCATCGCCACCAGGATCTGCGCCGGCCGAAGCTCCAGCGGAATCTGATCGCACGGCACCATGCAGCGGCGGCCGTCAGGCAGTACCTGAACGACAGCGGATTTTTGGACATCGAAACGCCGTTTCTGACCCGCAGCACCCCCGAGGGCGCCAGGGATTACCTGGTCCCCAGTCGTGTCAACCAGGGGCAATTCTATGCGCTGCCGCAGTCACCACAGATTTTCAAACAGCTGCTGATGATCTCCGGGTTCGACCGGTATTATCAGATCGTGCGCTGTTTTCGAGACGAAGACCTGCGCGCCGATCGCCAGCCGGAGTTCACCCAGATCGACCTGGAAATGTCCTTCGCGGGAGAAGAGGACGTGATGGCCGTCGCCGAGGGCATGATGGCGCGGATGTTTCAGGTTGTGTTGGGTCTTTCGATCCCCACTCCTTTCCCGCGTCTGAGTTACGCCGAAGCGCTGGGGCGCTATGGACTCGACAAGCCCGACACCCGCTTCGACCTGCACCTGGCGGACATATCCGATATCGTCGCGGACTCCGAATTCAAGGTATTTGCCGAGGTGGTAAAAAAAGGCGGGGTGGTCAAGGTGCTCAACGCCAAGGGTTGCATCGACATGTCGCGAAAGGAGATCGATGACTTGACGGCTTTTGCCGCAGTGTATCGGGCCAAGGGGCTGGCCTGGATCAAGGTGCGGGATGGTCAGTGGCAGTCGCCCATTGCCAAATTCTTCACCGAAGAGAAGAAAACGGCAATGGCAAAGCGGGCGGACATGCAGCCCGGTGACCTGATTTTGTTTGTTGCCGATCAGCCCCAAATTGCCAACGAGGCACTAGGGCAGCTGCGTAATCATCTGGGCAGCCGTCTCGGACTGATCGATGAAAAGACGTACAACTTTATCTGGATAACGCATTTTCCGCTCATGGAGTACGACGAAACCGAAAAACGGTACCAGGCCCTGCACCATCCGTTTACGGCTCCGCTGGAAGAAGACTATCCCCTGCTGGAGACCGACCCCCTGTCGGTGCGCTCGCGGGCATACGACCTGGTGCTCAACGGTGCCGAGGTTGGCGGCGGCAGCATCCGTATCCACAGCCGACGGCTTCAGGAGCGAGTGTTTCAGGCACTTGGCCTGGCGGCAGAAGAATATGAAGAAAAATTCGGATTTCTGCTTTCGGCGCTGGAGTCGGGCGCTCCGCCCCACGGCGGTATCGCTTTTGGGTTCGACCGGCTGATGGCGATTTTGTGCGAAGAGCCGTCCATCCGCGATGTCATCGCTTTCCCCAAAACCCAGAAAGCGGCGTGCCTGCTGACCGGTGCCCCGTCTTCGGCCACCGGTGACCAGCTAAACGAGCTTGCCATCCGCCTGCGCAAATTGTAAACAAGAGAGACAAGCGGCCATTGATGCCAAGCGCTGCCGACGCTGAGATAAATCGCGGTCTCTTCCGGTCCCCGGGCTTGGGAGCCGCTGAAATCGCGCAACGCATTTTCTGTCCAGCCGGCGCCCACAAAGCCAACCAGACTCCAGCGAAAGCGAAAACCCCAACGAGTCGGCTCTGACCGGACACAATTTTCCTTCTGAAATACCGGCGCGCACCGATGAACGGAATCGATTCTTCAAATCTCCGGAGGAGACGGTTGACAGCACCACCGGGCAGCCCATATTATCCGGGTAGGCATTTGACAATTGGATGGAACCATCTGCTTATTCGCACATTCCTTATACGCATTTCTTGCCTGAAACCAATTCGACCCGGACTTGTTCGCCTCCATCCACCGTCACCGAGTGATTGGATGCGGTGCAGCCATACCGGCATCTTACCTTTTGTAACTTCAGGAGGGGATCATGCGAGCCGTTGCCATTTTGACGATTTTCTTCATTTCCGTGGCTTTCCAGGGAGCTGCAGTCGCCCAGGACCGTTTTGAGACGCTGATAAAGGCGGTGGTCACGGTTCGCTCGACCGTCCCCGACGATGCGCGCACGGCACTTTCTCTGGGCACCGAGCGGGAGGGAAACGGTGTGGTCATCGACGACAACGGGCTGGTGCTCACCATTGGATATATCATTTTAGAGGCGAATGCCATTGAAGTCGTCCTGAGCGACGGCAGCAGCGTGCCGGCCTCGCTGGTCGCCTACGACCACGACACCGGTTTCGGGCTGCTGCGCAGCGTTCGACCCCTGTCGGTAACGCCGATGCAGCTCGGGGCCTCATCGGAGCTTGGCGAAGGTGAGCCGGTAGTGGTGATGAGTGCGAACGGTGAGAAAGCGGTTCAGGGGGCCCGCGTCATCTCCCGCGGGGAGTTCGTCGGTTACTGGGAGTATCTTCTCGACAGCGCCATTTACGCCGCCCCTTCCCACGAAAGCTTCGCCGGTGCGGCTCTTGTCGGCCGTGAAGGCAGACTGCTGGGGATCGGATCGATCTACACGCAACTGGCCGTGGCCGGCTTCGGTGCGGTACCGTGCAACATGTTTGTTCCCATCGATCTGCTCAAGCCGATTCTCAAAGATTTGATCCGCCAGGGCCATACAGCCCACCCCCAGCGGCCCTGGCTCGGAATGCATCTGGATGAAACCATCGGCCGCGTCATCGTGCTGCGCACTTCCCCTGACGGGCCGGCCGAAAAGGCCGGCCTGAAGACCGGCGATGTCGTCCTTACAGTAGGCAAAGATCCGGTGCAAGGGTTGGGGGACTTTTTCCGCAAGGTGTGGGCACTGGGAGCGGCGGGTGTCGACGTGCCGCTGCGTGTTCTCCAGGGAACGGAGATACGTCAGGTTACGGTAAAATCCGCCGACCGGCTGCAGTACCTGCGGATACGTCCGGTGCGCGGGGTGAAGAGCGCACGCTATTTACTGTAAGCGAGGCGATTCACTGCCGGTTCGATGGAAGCGCTGCGATTGCGATCGAAAGCGCACAACCTTTTGAAACCGGAGGTCTTACACCGCCTCTTTCATCGGTCGATCCAGCTGGGCCTGCCGGGTTTCCTTGTCGTACCAGCCTGCAAATAGGATCAGGTCCGCGTGATCCTCCAGCGAGGTATAATCTCTGACCGTCACCCCTTGACGCACCGCACTTTCCGAGCTGAATACACGCACATCGAAAGTGCTCTTGGAGTTTTCCCTCGGCTTCACCACACACTTCAGGCTCCAGGCCCAGTCCGGATCCAGACCCTGCTCGACGACCAGGTGTCGGCCGACTTCCTGGGGCAGGTCCCTCGGCCGGCCGAGCTTATGGGTTTTTGCCCCGGTGTCTTTCGCAGCGGGTTGATCTTTTTGCCAAAATTTCCAGCCCATCGTTATCTCCTTTGGTAATATTCGATACAGACCATGCTGCTCTTCGGCAGCCTTACCCGAAAGTTGCATAGAGCAGATTTTGTGCCAATATATAACATATTGTAATTATAACATTTTATTTTCAACAGGTGATTGCCTCAGAATTGCTGGAGCCGAATCGGAGCATGGTTGCGGCTGTGCGGCGTGCCCCGATGAAGCGGGTGGCGCATAACGCATTGAAATTAAAATGATTATGTAATTCGGAACCGGCGGTTCTGAAAAGCCGATAGGAAGAACTGGATGTTCCGGCAGCACGGGGCATTTGGGGCAGTGGAGAATGACGTTATTAGAAATGAGCCGGTGGTCGATGACAGGAACCGGTAAACCCGGGAACCTTTTCTCTGGTTCGTCAGGTCACAGAATTTCTGGCTGGCTGGTGCTTGATCCGGGCGGTGGAGCGGTGTGACAGTGCCGCTTACGGAGCGACTTCCACAATTTTGAGAAATATGGATGAGTTACTTTTCTTTTGACGACCGTCGGAATAGATAAAGCCGGTGTCGCTTTTTCGTCTGATTCCCAGGATCCCACCGATATCGAGCCACTGGTTCAGCCGGCCCTGGACCTGGGTCTGGATCCGCTGTGCGGCAACAGCCCCTTGTCGGGCCGATGGGGTCGATTCTTGCTGTGATGCAATGTCCAGTACGAAGTGATCCCCTGACAGGCGCGGTACCACCCGGAAGCCGGTTTTCACATCCCGGAAAACGATGCGGCTGCCGTGCACCCGGGGATCGCCGGCTTGCGTGGATACCGGTATGGACTGGCCGATATAGATAAATGCCGCCAGCCCTTCCCGGGCGCGCACCTTTTGGACGTCCATACTGCGCTGGGCAGACCGATCACTGCGGCCGGTAACAGAGACGGTGTTTTCCGGCTGCGGGTTTCGGCCGAATTCGATCCGGGTATCGTCCCCGATCGATACATTTCCGGAAACATCGACGGAGGCCATTGCTTCCCTGGCGTTTTCCCCCTGGACAACGATGATCAACAGCTGGCGTGACGGCCTGTCGAGGTTCCGGATGATCGATTCTATCCGGGCAATGTTATCAGGCGCGCCGGTCAGGATGACGACATAGCCTTTTCCGCTGATGGCGTCATCGGGACCCAGTAGCGGTGTTACAATCCGCACGACTTCATCTGCCGTTCTGTGTCGCAGTTCGATGATGCCCAGCTCTCCGCCGTGCCCCGAAGCGCCGATCAGGCACAGAAAAATGAACACCAAAACGACCAATCGATGGCTCTTCATAGGTTCAGACCGTTTTGCGGTGCAGGTAAAAGAAATGCGCAGCCGATCCGGGGATCTTGAGCCTGCTTTTTTTCAGCCTGCTGCAAGTGTATCATTAAACAGGCAGGTTCTCAATTGACGGGCGATTGGAATGGATTCGTGAAAGATCTGTGGAGTGAGAAAAGCGGGAGGGGACTTGTCTATCTGGCGTTGCACGGAACTGTCGGGTCGGTCATCTCCTGCTTGGCGGATCGTCCCGATTCGTCACGCTTTTTTTCCCTTCAGTTGACATCGAATCGCAAGTCGACTATGACTGATGCCGAAGATAGTACCGCGGATTGACAACGCCCGGTAAAAGTCCGTTTCGCGTCTGATCTAGCCTATCTGCAGCAAATGCACCTGACCCTCCCTCGGCAGACGTTTTGATCTGTTCGGATCGAATTGCTCACTTGATTGGACCCTTCAACTCCGATGATGCCGACCTCGGCGATTGCCGCTCAAGATGCCGCCAGCAACTCTTCTTCCAGCGACGCAGCCCCTGACAGAGATGGTGTCTCACGGATTTGATTCCGTGGCGACCTGACGACCACTGTTACCGGAAAGGAGGTGATAACTGTCGCCGAATTATTGGGTTCTTGTGGTGAACTTTAATCGAAGGAGGCTGCCATGGTTCGAAGGATTGGTGACTATTTTTCCAGATGGGCCGACAAATACATGCCGGACCCTTTTCTCTTCGCCATTTTGCTGACGTTTTTGACGCTGATCCTGGGAGTCATATTC